>Ga0196972_1000439_pt1 | contig 22268 bp, 10 predicted proteins | sample S1v_2013CmetaG_FD_148618 | JGI IMG/M metagenome (GOLD analysis project Ga0196972, IMG submission 148618) | Soil microbial communities from Anza Borrego desert, Southern California, United States - S1+v_20-13C | ecosystem: Environmental > Terrestrial > Soil > Desert | place: USA: California...
TAGATCTGACGACCGCAGCGGATCGCAATTTCGATCGCGCGGTCGACGCGCTTTTCCGGCGAAATCCGGCCCATGAAGAGGAAATAGTCACCCGGCGTCGGCTGGTACGTATACAGGTCTTCCGGAAGGCCATGGTGCACCGTCCTCAGCCAGTTGACCCACGGCAAGGGAGTGCGCTGGCTGTCCGAAATCGACACCAGGGGCTGGTCGTTGAAATGCCTGTAAAGCGGCACGAGGTAGGGCAGGTCGAGCCGTCCGTGCAACGTGGTCAGGTAGGGTGTACGCAAGTACCTTCCGCTCGGAAACTGCAGGAAATCGGTGTGGAAATGGATGATGTCGAATTCATCGGCCATCTTCGATACGACATCCATCTGGACCAGGTGATAGGCCATCCATGAATGGTCGAGGGCACTGTCGCGCACGCTTTCACCGACAGCGGAGATGAGCCTGGCGCTGGTCTGCGAATCGCCAGAAGCGAACAGGGTGACCTCATGCCCCTGCCGCACGAGTTCTTCGGTCAGATAGGAAACGACGCGTTCGGTGCCGCCGTAGCCCCTTGGCGGTACCGATTCAAACAGTGGTGATACTTGTGCGATTTTCATGGCCGCTGCACGCCTTATGTCATGTTGAACGTGGCATCAACGGCTATGCAACCGTGAGCGATGCCATGGTTGTGCCTGTTCGCGCGTCGCAAGCGCGAACGAACGACCCGCGTTGGGTTCAGGATAGAGAGGTAGGCTGGCGTACTTGTTCCCGTCGCGCCGCAGTGCTGGATGCGAAGCGTTGAATCAGGGAATGGAAGCGGGGGTAGGGGATCGGGAGGAGGGATGCCTCGCCGCGATCACGGCGAGGCAGGTAGAGCCTATTCGGTTTGCGGCGAGCTTACTGCTCGGCAAACGCCCGTTCGATCACGAAGTCGCCAGGGATGGAGGTATTCCCTTCCTTGAAGCCGCGCTGTTCCAGCATCTGCTTCAGGTCGCGCAGCATCGCGGGGCTGCCGCAGATCATCACGCGGTCGTTGGCCGGATCGAGTTGCGGCACTTGCAGGTCGTCGAAGATCTTGCCGTTTTCGATCAGGTTGGTGACGCGGCCCATGTTCTTGTAGGCCTCGCGCGTCACCGTCGGGTAGTAGCGCAGCTTGCTGCTCACCAGCTCGCCCAGGAACTCGTGGTTGGGCAGGTGCTCGACGAGCAGGTCGTGGTAAGCGAGTTCGTCAACCTGGCGCACGCCGTGGACGAGGATGACCTGTTCGAACTTCTCGTAGGTCTCCGGATCGCGCACGATGCTCATGAAGGGTGCGAGGCCGGTGCCGGTCGAGAGCAGGTACAGGCGCTTGCCCGGCAGCAGGTAGTCGATCAGCAGCGTGCCGGTCGGCTTGCGGCCGACGATGATGGTGTCGCCAGGCTGGATGTGCTGCAGACGGGAAGTCAGCGGGCCGTTGGGTACCTTGATGCTCAGGAATTCGAGGTGTTCTTCATAGTTGGCGCTGACGATGGAATAAGCGCGCAGCAGCGGCTTTTCGTTCACGCGCAGACCGATCATCGTGAAATGGCCATTGGAGAACCGCAGGGACGGATCGCGGGTGGTGGTGAAGGTAAACAGCTTGTCGGTCCAGTGATGCACGCTCAGCACGCGCTCTTCGTTGAATGCACTCATGATTGATGACGATAGGCGGAAAGAAACCGGGACTGCAAGCGCGACGCGGCAGTTTACCGTCACGCTGGGGAGAAACGGGGAATTTTACCATTTCCCCGGGTGTTTCACCGGCAATAATGGAGAATTGACCTTACAAACGGCACGGAATTCCCGGTTTTTCGGCAATTTCAGGTGGTTTTAGAGGGTCGGAGCAGCAATAACCGCCTCTACACCACTGGTTTTCATGATTTTGGCAAGCGATTCGGGCGGCCGCACGTCCGTGAACAGCTTGTCGATCTGCGAGATGTGCCCCATGCGAACCAAAGCTTCCCGGCCGAACTTGTTGCCGTCGGCTACCAGCCACACCTCGCGCGACTGCTCGATGATGGTCTGGGCCACGCGTACTTCGCGCGGGTCAAAGTCGCGTAGCGTGCCGTCGGGCTCGATGCTCGAGATACCGATGATCCCGATATCGACCTTGAACTGGCGGATGAAGTCGCTGGTCGCTTCGCCGATGATCGCTCGGTCGCGCTTGCGGACCACGCCGCCGGCCAGGATGACTTCCGAACTGGGGTTGTCGCACAGGATGGTGGCGACGTTCAGGTTGTTGGTGATGACGTGCAGGTTATCGTGATTGACGAGGGCGCGTGCCACTTCTTCCGTCGTGGTGCCGATGTTGATCAGCAGGGAGCAGCCGGGTTTGACTCGTTTCGCCACTTCGGCCGCGATGCCGCGCTTGGCGTTCAGGTGCAGGGTCTGGCGCTGGAAATAGTCGATGTTCTCGACCGAGGACGCAAGGCCGACGCCGCCGTGGTAGCGCGACAGCAGCTTCGCCTCTTCCATGGTCTTAATGTCGCGCCGGACGGTCTGGGGCGTGACGTCGAATTTCCGGGCCAGCTCTTCGACCGACACGGTCTCATGCTGGCGGACGAAGTCGAGCAACTGGCGCTGCCGCGGGTTTAGGGCCAAGGTGTTCTCCGAAAATAGACAGCTTCGCGCGTTATTATCTTTGAGCATGATCAAACTTTGCGCAAGCTCATGATTTTAGAACAACTGCTCTACAACCGGCACTTTCTTGCCTTCCGAAAAGTAGCTAGATTTGCCTTACAAAAAGAATAATTCCTACTGTCAAGTTTGACCTGACGGCCCGAGCAAGTCCGGATGCGCAACGTAACGAATTAAAAATGCATCCCGGAAACCAATTCACAGCAAGGAGACAACATCATGTTCATCAAGACACTCGCAGCAGCGGCTGCCGTCTCGGCCATTGGCCTCGCGCAAGCAGCTGAAATCAAGATCGGATCGGTCTTCGGACTTACCGGCCCCACAGCCGCGACGGCGCAAGAAGGCATGGCCATCGCGAACGGCTACCTGGAAATGATCAACGCCAAGGGCGGCATTAACGGCAACACCCTGAAGCTGGCCGTCCGTGACGACCAGTACGATCCGCGCAAGACGCCCGCGCTGGTCGAGGAACTGATCGTGAAGGAAAACATCGTCGCCCTTGCCAACGGCATCGGCACTGCGAATACCGCCGCCCTGATCAAGACCGGCGTGCTCAACAAGTACCACGTTCCCATGGTCGGCGTGTTCAGCGGCTCCGATATCGTCCGCGGTCCGGGCTCGGAACAGATCTTCCACACCCGTGCCAGCTATACCGACGAAGTGATGAAGATTTCGCGCCTTGCCAGCACACTGGGCCTGAAGCGTGTTGCTGTGCTTTACCAGGAGGACGGATTCGGCGCGAGCATCAACCATGCGGTCGCAAAGGCGTCCGAAACCTATGGCTTCGAAATCGTGCAGAAGGTGCCGTACAAGCCAGGCGAAACCGACTTCACTTCGCATTCCAAGCAGGTTGTCGACTCCCGGCCGCAGGCGGTTTTCCTGATGGGTGTACCGGAAGCGGTATCGCACTTCATGAAGGTCTACGACAAGTCGAAGACGATGGCGCAGGTGTATGCGCTGTCCTTCGTCCCTGCGAAGCAGCTGGCGGATTTCGCGGGTGAGCAGCGGGTCAGGGGCGTGGGCATCAGCCAGGTAGTACCGAACCCGACGTCCACCACGCTGCCGCTGGCAAAGGAATTCCAGAACTTCCTCAAATCGCCGTACGGTAAGGGCATCAGCTCCAATCCGCTGAACTTCGAAGTGTTCATGAACCTGCGCCTGACGGTTGAAGCGATCCGCATGGCTGGTTCGAAGCCGACGCCGGAAAAGGTCACGAATGCGCTCACCTCGATGAACAGCTTCATGCTCGCCGGCTATCCGATCAACTTCAGCGAAACCAACCGTCGCGGTGCGCACTACCTCGACATCGCCGTGGTTGGTGCCAACGGCCGCCTTTCCTACTAAGCGCTTCCGGCAGCCGGCTGCCCGCTGCAAGAACAGGCGGCGGGTACAGCAGAAAACGATCGTTATTGTTGCAATCTTCCGGGCAACCTTTATCCTGTGAATTCAGGATGCAGAACGAATGAATTGCCTGGTTGTTCTATCGACAACAGAACCGGCACAGGCGTGTCAAACGCCAGCGCCCAAGCGATCCGCAAAATGCCCGATACCGTCTCCCACCCCAAGGACGCCCTGGAGGCGGCGGACCAGAACCCGCATTACGTTCGGTCCGTCACCGAAATGGGCGAGATGCAGGAAATCGTCGCGCATGAAGATATTTATGCTGCGAACGGGATGAAACTGCTCGCGAAGGGCGCACGCATCGACCGCAGCAAGTGGGAGCACCTGACCGCCCACAAGCTGAAAGCGCCGCTCGACATGCTTCTGGTTGCATCCGGCACAATGGACCAGGTCGCGATTGCCGGCGAAGCCGACAAGCTGTTTGCCTCAGATCCTCTGCTGGTCAGGCTGGGCGCACGGTCCGGCGATCCGCTCGGCTTCAAGTTCACCCTCGGCCGGCTCTCCCTTCCGCATCCGATCGCTTTCCGCCTGACGGTCATGCATGCAGACCGGCAACCCTTGTTCCATCATTCGCTGCGCACTGCCGTCATTGCCCACTTCCTGGGTGTGCAACTCAAGCTGTCCGAAACGCAGAAGGACGACCTGCTTCTCGCTGCCCTGTGCCACGACTTGGGCGAGATGCATACCGATCCGGCGCTATTGGACAATGGCCGGCGTATCGACGGCGAGGAGCGCCGATTCATCCATGTCCACCCGATTACCGGCTATGTCGTGCTGCAGGAGTTGAAAGCGGCATCGCCCGATGTACTGCAGGCGGTCCTGCAGCATCACGAGCGGCTCGATGGCAGCGGCTATCCGTATGGATTGGCTGACGCGAAAGTCGGCCGGCTTGCGCGCATCATCGCTGTTTCGGAAACCCTGGAGGCGGTCACACGGCGCTTCGACCTTGCCCGCCTAGACGTGATCCTGCGCCTGAACCAGAAGCGACTCGATGCCGTAGCCGTCAAGGCATTGCGCGAACTGTTGCAGTCGGAGCTGCATGCGGCCGAGCCTGCGTCGCAAGAAACGAATGCGGCGCATCGCCTGCTGCGGCTATCCGACATCCTCCAGAAATGGAAACCCATCGGGAAGCGTATCGAGAACGAGTCCGCCAACGAACCCTTGCGGTTCCTCGCCGACCGCATGTCGATGCTGCATTCGCTGATGCTGCAGGCCGGCATCTATCCCGATTCCGCCGCGGTCCTGGACCTTGCGAGTCATGACAACGGCGTGCTGGATGAACTGCTCGCGACCCTGGGCGAAATCGACCGCCTGCTGGACGAATTTGCGTTCGAGATCGAGCGCCGAACCGAATCGCACGTCGAATGCCAGGGCATGGCGCTGGAACTCGTCCAGCTCATGCGAAGCGGATAAACGCTCAGAATCCCAGTTCCCGCCACAGCACCGAGAAGAAGTTGCGCACGAAGCGCAGTCCCGGCGCTTCCCAATTTCCCGCAATGACGACCGCCCCGCGACGCGACTGGTCGACGGGCTGGCCGGTTTCATCCTGCTCGACCGCGAGGGCGACACGATATACGCCGTGCTCGGGATACCAGGAGCCCTGCTTCTCGCGCGCCGTGATCGAACCGCCGTGCTGGGCTGCCCACATGCCGTTCGGCAGCACGCGCGTGGCATCCTGGTCGATGCGCGTGACTACCAGGCGCAGGGGCGGGCTGTCCTTGCCATCGGGATAGAACCGGGCAGTATCGCCGACCGAAACCCGGTGGACGCTTTCTTCGTCAAGGAAGGTTTCCGCTTCCCGTCCATCCTTCCCGACAAGGACCGCGAGCCGTTCGTTTTTGTGCACCCACACGCCGGGAGCAAGCTCTGGTTCGATATCACGCAGCACGCCGTCAAACGGCGCGACCGGCTGGTAGCGCGCGACATCCTGGGTCAGGGCGTTCCATTCCGCTTCGGCGGTTGCCAGCTCCTCGCGGGCGATCGTCATGCGCGAGCGCTGTTCCGCGTCGAAGGCGGCCACCGACGACACCTGCCAGCGCAGGCGCTCAATGCGTGCTTCCAGCGCCTGCCGGCGCTTGTCGTTCTCCGTGGCACCCAATTGCATCAGCACCTGGCCGGCCTTGACGGCTCCGCCTTCGGCGATGGGAAGTTCGAGCACCTGCGCATGTGCCGGTGCGTGGACCGGAAAGACATGTGCGGCATGCAGCGCGCCGCTTGCCTGTATGCGCGTAGGCCAGGGTATGGCGAACAGCAGCATGAAGAGGGCGAGCAGGGCGGCGCTGCGCCGCGCACGACGGCTTTGCCGCAACTGCGGCCAGAGGGTACGCCACGTGGAGAGTTCGTTCGCAATCGGGCGCAGGATGAACCACACGATTTCCACCGCAAAGAGAAAGATGCCCACCGCCTTGATGAAGAAGTGATACACCAGCAGCGCAATGGCGAGGAAGAGCGACAGGCGGTACAGCCAGGTGCCCCAGGCGAAGAGAACCAGTCCCGCGTGGCGCACGCGCGGGAAGTGTTCCGGCGGCGGCGCGCCGAGCGCGAACAGGCGCTCGCGCAGGTCCCAGCGCGCCAGGTCGAAGGCGCGCGCATGGAGGTTGGGCATGTCGAGCCAGTCGGAGAGCAGGAAATAGCCGTCGAAGCGCATGAAAGGACTGAGGTTGATTGCCAGGGTCGCGATCCAGGTCGTCGTCGCCAGCGGAAACGCGATCGAGCGCAGCAGGCCGTCTGGCAGCAAGGTCCACGCGAGGGTCGACCAAACCGCAATCACAAGCTCGGTGCTGACGCCCGCGGCGGCCACACGCAGGCGCTTGTGGTTGTCGCGCAGGCGCCAGACTGCATTGGTGTCCGTATAGGGCACCGGCCACAGCACGAGGAAGGCCACACCCATGGACGGCACCTGGCAGCCGTAGCGTTTGGCGGTGAGCGCGTGACCGAGTTCGTGCGCGCATTTGACGCCGACGATCGCAAGTGCATAGGCGAGCAAGCCGCTTGGAGTGAACGTGTCCGCGAGCGTCGCCGCGAACCGTTCCCAGTCCCGGAACACCTGCACGCCGCCAATGACGAGTGCGAGCAGCGTCAGCCTGGCGAAGGTTTTCGAGAACAGCCAATCGAAGGCCGGCGCGACACGGGTGAGCCAGCGGTCAGGCTTGAGCAGCGGGATGCGGAAAAACAGATAGTGGTGTAACAACTGTTTCGTCCAGGTGCCGCGCGCTGCGCGCTGCTGGCGCGCCATCGGCTTTACCGACGTACGGGGATCGGGTTGCAGCAACTGGTTGTCCGCCAGGAATTTCAGGACGCCCGCGACATCTTCCGCATCGGGATGCAGCGTCGTTGCCGAACTCACCGACAAGGCAATGTCATCGGCATTGCCGAAGGACCAGCGCTTGAGGATTTCGAAGGTCATCCAGTCGATGCGGAAATACTGGTTGCGCACAGGATCTTCGAGGATATGGCTGGGCTCGCCGCTGGGCAGCACAGGGCCGGGATGCAGGGACAGCTCCTCGCGCAGCGGCGGCAATGCGACAGCATCCATCGCTACCAGCCCAGGAACTGCCGGATCGCGGCAAGCGGCCGTCTCAGCACCCAGTACACGAGCGGAACGCGCCGGCCGGACAGCTTGGCCGTTCCTCGAAGGCCGACCCTTTGACCGGTTTTCTCGTCCAGCGTCGCGCGCACCCGGTAGGCGTAGTTGCCGTCGGGGCGCTGCACGGCTTCATAGGAGACGTAACGGATGCGTGCATCCACCGGTGAAAGCGGGTCGGCACTGAGAAAGAGCTGGGCGTTCGTGCCGGCGTCAAGCTGAATGGCGTCGCCGACCGCGAGCCAGGCTTCCACGTCGACATCATCGGGCGAAGCAATGCGCATCACGCGTTCGCCGGTTGCGACGGGACGGCCAATCCACTCGCCCGGATCGTCGAACAAGGCAATGCCGTCGCGCGGCGCGACCACGCGCGAGCGATCGACCTGGCCACGCAGGAATTCCGTTTCGGCCCGACGCTCTTCGATCTTGCCCTGCAGGCTGGCTAGCAGGTTCTTGGATTTTCCGTCGCTCAGCGCCTGTTGCAGCGCCTGCCGGTATTCGGCCTCGGCGGTCGACAGCGCCTGCTCGGCCACTGCGCGCCGGCTTGCCAGTTGTGCCTCGTCGAAATCGAACAACGGCTGGTCTTTCTTCACACGCTCGTTCGGCTTCACATGGAATTGTTCGATCACGCCGTCGAGCGGCGAGCGAATGACGGCCGGATTGGCGGGAACGAGTTCGCCAGGCGCGAGCACCGTCAGGCGTACCGGGAACAGGAGGACGAGCAGAATCAGTGCCGCCGCAACTGTGCCGCGCCGCTTCCACCACGGTTTGCCTGTCTCTGCGTTTCGGGCAAAGACATTCCTGACTCCGGTCCTGAACGAGGCAAGTGTCCACGCCTGCGCCGGACGCTTCGCTTCATATGCATGCTGGAGAACGTCGGCCCATTCGGTCAGCAGGACGATCTCGTCCTCGAGCCAGGGAATGTCGCGCGCCAGCAGGAGGCCGCCATGCGTGCCGTTTGCTTCGCGCGACTCAGAGGTCAGGGGGATCCACAGGCCGTGCGCCGGCAGCCAGTCCGCCCATTCGTCGCCGAGCGGCGAGCCGAGCAATTTCGCATCGATGGGCCCGACCGCTCGCTGAACGCGGCAAACACGTTCCAGCCACTGCGCATACGGTGCATTCGCTTCGATCTGTGTGACGCCGGAAAGCGCACACACCTTGCGGTCGGCGAACCACAGCGCTGCCTGACGGTAGGGCACCAGCGCGTGCGTCGAATTGACTGCCATGAAGTCGAGCTCGACGCCATCTTCGACATGTCTTGCGCGGTGTGCCAGGTCAAGCAGGGCAGTGATCCCGCTTGAACCCGGCTGTGCTGCTGCTTCCATCAACGTCCTTTGCTTAACCGCGCGAGTTGACGCTCATGCCGCGTGCGAGAGTTGCCAGCCGTCCTGTCGCGCGGTTTTGCTGGCGCAACTGGTCGGACAGGCTGGTCTTGCCGGCGGGTGCCTTGTCGGCGTTCGGATCGGCCGAGCCTTTTCCACCATTTACGCCGATATTGATGCGGAACAGCGATGTCGCTTCGCGGCCCTGCATGTCGCGCGCAATGACCTTGATCCTCAGCTCGCCGGTCGTCCCTGCGGGCACTTCGCCGGCGAACTGGCCGGTTTGCGCGTTGAACTGCACCCAGGCCGGGAGCGGCCGGCCGTCCTGCAAGGTAGCGGCGAGGCGCACGACTTCCTTCGGCTGAGTGTGCGCGAATGCATCGGCCGGTACCGTCAGCGATACACGTGTTCCGCTCTCCGTGTACTGGTCGGGCACGCCACGGAAAACGACAAGCGCAGGCTCTTCTGACTTGACCACTACCGTGCGGAAACCCTCCGAGCGCGTATACACATCGCTCAAATCGCCCTGGCGCTGCACCTGGATTTCGATCGGGGCATCGGACGATGTTGTGCCGCGGCCACTCCCCAGCTTCGCGGAATCGTTTCCGACCGTACTGCCGGGGACCGCAGGCGCTAATGTTTCGGTCGGTTTGGCCTCGACGATGGGCGGCGGCGTGAACACGGTCTGCGGGACTTCGACCACAGGCGGTGTGGGGGCCGGTGCGGGTACAGGCGCAGGGGCCGGTGTTGGCGCCGGGACCGGCGCGGGTACTGGTGGCGTGGTCGGAACAGGTACCGGTGCCGGTGTAGGGACGGGGGCTGGAACCGGCACTGGTGCCGGGGTTGGAACAGGTGCCGGTACCGGGGTTGGTACTGGCGTCGGCGTCGGCACCGGCGTTGGTACCGGTGCCGGCGCGGGAGTCGGCACAGGTGCAGGTGTCGGCGCAGGCGCAGGAGCGGGTGCTGGTGCTGGCGCGGGCGCCGGTGCTGTAATCGTCAGCTCGTTCGTGGTGACGTCAGGCGAGGCATTGCCAGCCGTATCTGTAATGGTCGCAGTTACCTCATATGACTGCCCCTGTACGAGCGGCGTCAACGCGCCCGACGTAGCTTGGGCTGTCGCCAGATTAAGCGACCAGGTACCACCTGACGGCGTCACGGTGTAGGTTGCTCCGTTGACCGTCACCGTCAGGGTCTCGCCGCCACCGGTCGATGCGCTCCCGGTCAATGTCGGGGCCGTGCTGGTGGTCACTTGCGTATTGACAGTCGGAACGTTCGGGGCGGTGGTATCAAGGACAACGTTCTGCGAAGCGGTTGCGCCTGTCAGGTTGGCCGCTGTGTTGAACACGCGCGCCTGTATCGTCCAGTTGCCCCCATGCGTGCCGGGATCATTGATCGTCCAGTTCGTGCCGTTAGTGGTGGCGGTGTTCCATGTGTTGCCACCGTCGAAGGACACCTGGACGATCTCGTTCGTGCCCAGTACCGCACTGATGGTGCCGCTGACGGTCCGGTTGGCACTTCCATCGGAGGTCTGGAAATCGGTCTGGGACGTGCCCGTATCCTTCGTCATCGAGACGATGCCGACGGTCTGCGTGGGCGCGCCCGGATTGACGACGGTGAGGTTAAAGGTCGTATTGCTGCTGAGCGTGCCGTCGCTGCCGGTGACGCGAATGCTGTACGTGCCATTGGACCCGGACGTCGGCGTGCCGTTGAAGGTCCGCGTGGACGTATTGAAGCTTAGCCACGCGGGCAGTGCGCTGCCGTCGGCGAGCGTCGCGCTGTAGGTAAGCGAACCGTTGTCCACATCAGTGAATGCGCCGACCGCAAACGACGTCATCGCCGAACCGACCGTCGCCGATTTGTCAGTCACCGTCGAGGCCACCGGGGCATCGTTGGCGCCGTTGATCGTGACGGTCAGTTTGCTGCTGGAGGTCTGGTTGACCGAATCCTGGATTTGGTAGCTGAAGGTATCCGTCAGCGTGCCTCCGGCATTGAGCGCCTGAACGGTGCTATTGCTGTTGTCGACGGTGTACGTATAGCTGCCGTTGGCGCCGATGACGAGCGTGCCGTAGGTTCCTGTCAACGACGTACCGTTGGATGTGGAGGTGCTAGATGCCGCCACGGCGGTGGCATTGCCATCGATCGAATTTCCCGTCTGGGCCTTGACGACAGTAATGCTGGTGCCCGTGTCGTTACTTGTGACGTTGCCGCTCGGGTTTGTACCTGCCGTACCGTTGCTTACGCCACCGGCTTCGGTGGCCGTAGCAGTGTCAAGATTGGCAGTCGGCACGCCGACGCGGTCGTCATCAAGATTGGATGTGCTCGTATCCGGCGTCGTTCCGGTGACGGTTCCCGGGTGTTTGACGCCCGTGCCGTCGTCGATGATGGTCACCGTACCGCTCGCATTACCGCCGTTGCCCGTTGTATAGGTGGCCTTGACCTGGAAGGTTTCCGCACCTTCGTGCTGGTTGTCCTGCTCGGCAATGATGTCGATGCGGACCAGGAGCACGCCGCCGCTGGGGATGGTCGCGCTCCCGGTGTAGTCGGTCCAGGCGGAACCGCTCCACACTTTCAGCGTCTGGTTCTGGTCGATGTCCGCAAAGCCGCTGCCGTTGCCTTCAATTAATTGCAGGGACACGGCATAACCTGCTGCACCGGTCACGCTGACGACGGCGTAGTTCGATCCTTCGTTGATCAGCGGGCTGCTCACTGTAAGAGAGCGGTCGTCGTCGAGGTTCGTCGTCCCGGTATCCGGCGTGCCGTTCGTGACGGTGCCGGGATAGGTGATGCTTGTGCCATCGTCCTTGATGGTCGCCGTGCCGCTGACATTGCGCGAGGTATCACCCGACGTACTGGTAACTTTCAGCTGGAATGTTTCCGCTCCCTCGAAAGTCTGGTCCTGCTCTTCGACGATGCCGACGCGCACCAGTACGGCGCCGCCGGCCGGGAAGGTGATGTTGTTGCTGTAGTCGACCCAGTTGCTGCCGTCCCAGACCTTCAGCGCCTGGCCTTCGGCGATGTCGGCGAAGCCGGCCCCGATCTGCTCGATCAGCTGGAGGGATGCCGTATGTCCCGGGGTACCGGTCACGGTGAAGACGACATAGTTCGACGCTTCGTTGACCGTCGGGCTGCTCACGGTGAGTACGCGGTCGTCATCGAGACTGGTCGACGATGTGTCCGGCGTGCTGCTGACGACGGTGGTGACGTTGTTGGCAGTATTGGTGACGGTCGTGACCGTGCCCGGATAACGCGTGCCGCTGCCGTCGTCGATGATGGTCATCGTGCCCGTGGCGCTGCGCGTGGTGTCGCCGCTCGCGAATGTGGCGGCGAGACGGAAGGTTTCCGCGCCTTCGTATGTCAATTCCTGCTCGGTGGCGATGTTGACGCGGACCAGCAGCTTGCCGCCTGACTGGATCGCCGGCAGGTAGTTGCTGTCGTAGTTTTCCCACTGCGTGCCTGTCCAGTACTGCAGGGTCTGCGTCGCGTCGATGTTCGCCTTGCCCGCTACCGTGCCGCCAACACTATCGTTGATCAGGGATAGCGAAACCTGTTCGCCGGTGTTGCCGGTGACGGTGAAAATCGCGTACGTCGATGCCTCGTTGACGGTTGTCCCGCTAACGGTCAGCGTGCGGTCGTCGTCCAGCCCGCTGGTCGAAGTATCCGGCGTGCCGTTGGTGATGGTGCCGGTCTGAATGGTGCCTGTGCCGTCGTCGACGATGGTGGCTATGCCGAGCGCAGGGGCGCCGCCGCCCAGATTGGTCGCGACCAGGCCGAAGTTTTCCGCGCCTTCGTAGCTGGTGTCCTGGGTAATGGCGGCGCGGACAAGAAGGCTGGAGCCGGTCATCGTGACCGACGTGCCGTTGTAAGCCTGCCAGGCGGCGCCGTCGTAATACTCCAATGCGGTACCCGTGTCCGTTCCGACCGTTGCCGTGCCACCCGCCAGGGTCAAGCCGACGATCTGGCCTGCACTGCCGGAGACGGTAAAGATCGCGTACGGCGATGCCTCGCTGATCGTGATGTTGTTGACCGACAGGGAGCGGTCGTCGTCGAGATAGGCAGGGTAGCCGGCGTCGTTCGAAACGTTCGGCGTGCTGGTGGTATTCGCCTCAAGGAAAATGTTCCCGGTGCCGTCGTCCTTGATGGTTGAGTCGCCCGTATAGGATGTGCCGTTCTTGTTGGATGCCGTAAGCCGGAAGGTTTCGGCGCCTTCGTACGTCCCGTCGTTCAGCACCGCGACGCGGACCAGCATGGTGTTTCCGGCCGGGATCGTGACAAGGCCCCCGGTATAGGTGACCCAAGAGGTGCCGTCGAAGTATTCCATGCCCGGCGAGAAGTCGGTTCCGCTTCCCGCGTGGCCGGCACCTGTGCCTGTCGTCCCGAGCGACAGCGACACCTTCTGGCCTGCGACGCCGCCTACGCTGAAGAATGCGTACGGTGATGCTTCGTTCACCGTCGTGCCTGTAACGGTGAGCGCGCGATTGTCCGGCGTCACGGTGATGCTGACGGTGTCGATATCGGAGAGTCCTGCTGCATCGGTGGTGGTGACGGTCAGCGTATCGGATCCATTGAAGTCTGCCGCGCCCGCATAGCTCACCGTGCCCAGGGCACTATTGATCTGAGCCTTCGTGCCGGACAGGGTCACGGTGAGAGAACCGCTGGTGCCACCGGAAACGGTTGCGCCGTTCAGGTTGCCGATCGTCAGGGTGCCGTTCTGGACGGTCAGCTGTACGGTGAGGTTCGTGTCGTCTGCGTCGGCGACGGAAAGGCCGGTGACGGAGACCGAATTGCCTTCCGCAACGGTCGGCGCTGTTGCAGGGAGCGTATTGACCGGCGCATCGTTGGCGCCGTTGATGGTCACCGTGAGCGTGGCGGTGGACGTGCCGCCGTTGCCGTCGCTGACGGTATAGGTGAAGGTATCGGTCAGAGTGCCGCCGGGAGCAAGCGCTTCCACGGTGGCGTTGCTGTTGTTGAGCGTGTAAGTGAAGCTGCCGTTCGCGTTCAACGCCAGGGAACCGTAGCTCCCGGATGTCGCCGCGCCGACTGTGCCGCCGGTGATCGCCGAGACGGAGAGGCTGTCACTTTCGATGTCGGTGTCGTTGGAGAGTACGGTGCCGGTCGGATTGACGCCCGCACTGGCATTCGCCACGCCGCCTGCCTCGATGGCAACGGCCGTATCGTTGACGCCGGCCGGTGCATCATTGGCGCCATTGATCGTGATGGTGAGGCTGGAAAGAGCGACGCCGCCGCTGGAATCCGTCATGCGGTAGCGGAATTCTTCCGTCAGCGACTGGCCGGACCGGAGTGTGTCGACCGCGGTACTGCTGTTGTTGAGCGTGTACGTATAACTGCCGTCGGACTTGATGTTGATCGTGCCATACAGGCCGGTCAGGTTGACGCCGCCGGACGTGACCGAGGTCATGGACGCATCGTTGGCCGCCCAGGCGTAAGTGACGGTCTTGGACGTGCCGGTGTCGTTGTTCAGTACGTTCGTCGATGCCGTCGAGGAAATGGAGGCAGTGTTTTCCGTGATCGAATCGGCGTCCGCTGCGGCGGTCGGCGGCGTAGTGTTCGATACGTTGACTTCAATCTTGAGAACAGCCGTTGACGAAGCACCTGATGCGTCCTGCACCTTGTAGGTGAAATAGTCGTACACGGTACCTGTGGGCGAACCGGTGACGGTATAGGTGTAGGAACCATCCTGTCTCAGCGCCAGGGTGCCGTAGTCGCCGGTGATGGAAGTGCCATTCGAGGAGAACTGGACATTGGTGCCCAGTGCGCCGCTCACGGTCTTGCTCAAGGTTACGAAGGAATAGCTGCCAACGGTCGATACGCTCGACACGGTCGTGTCCGACTGTATCCCGGTCCCGGAGACGTTCATGCCGGATGTAATGGAGCCGCCGGTGAGCGACGAGATCGCGAGCACGTTTGCGTCGGCCGTACCCCGCCCATCGACCGTATAACTGTTGCCGTCAACCGTCAGGGTCGACGTACCGAGGACGACCCAGTCAAGCGCGGCCTGGGTGGAGAGCGTGACCGTCCTCGTGCCCGAGTTCGTCGTAACACTAACCACGGTCGTGCCAGCCGGCACGCCTGTTCCGGAAACGGCATCGCCGACTTTCAAGTTGCCTGCGCCCTGCGTCAGGAACGACAGGTAGGTTCTCCCTTCCACTCCTTCGACAGCGCTTCCCGCGCCGACCGAAGTCGGCGTCACGGAAAGCGTTTGCCCCTTGCTGGCCTGGACGACCGACTTGGTGTCGCCGCTGTCTACGTCCGAGTCGTTGGTGAGTACGTTCCCCGACGGATTCACCCGTGCCGATGAAGTCGTGGACGAGTGAACGGCAAGGTTGAAATCGCCATTGCCCACCGGCGCATCGTTCGCGCCCTGGATCGTCACCGTCAACGCAGCGGACGATGACAGGCCGGCGGCGTCCCGCACGCTGTAGGTGAAAGTATCCGTCAGCGTATTGGTCGACAACCGCAATGCTTGTACCGCAGCGTTGCTGTTATTCACAGTGTACGTGTAGCTGCCATCGGAACTGATCGTCAGCGTGCCGTACAGACCCACGATCGCGGTGTTCGTCGCCACCGTCGTGCTCGCCTGCGAGGCGCTGGATGCCGACGCCACAGTCCTGGTGTCGCCACTGTCGATGTCGGTATCGTTGGTCAGCACATTGCCGGTCGGGTTCGTCCCGGCCGTACCGTTATTTGTCCCGCCTGCTTCAACCGCCGTAGCGGTATCCGCCGCACCGGCAGGAGCGTCGTTCTGCGCGGTTACGTTGAAGGTGATCGTGTTTGGCGTCGCATCGGTGTCGACACCGCTGTTGCTCGTGCCGCCGTTATCGCGCACCTGGAAGGTGAAGGATGCGTAGGCCGTTCCGTTGCCATTCGCCGCCGGCGTGTACACCAGTTTGGTGATGTCCGCCGCAGCGATTTCCTGCCCCGCAGTGACGGCGACGCCGTTGAGCGTCAACGTGCCGGTACTGGGCAACGTCGTGATCTTGACCGCCAGCAGGGAGTTGGCCGGACTGTCGGTCGAATCGCTGAATCCGAAATCCGAGGCGGCAAACGTATAGCCGTAGTCCTCCAGAATCGTGACCGTCTTGTTTGCCCCTGCCGGCGCATCGTTAACCGGCGTAATGCCGATCGTCAGCTTGCCGGTCGAGCTCGCCTGGCCGTCGGATACGGTATAGGTAATGACGGGCACCGGGCCGGTGTAGTTCGAGGCAGGCGTGAATGTATAACTGCCATCGCTGTTGACACGGATCGAGCCGACGCCGGTAATCGTCTGCAGCTGGTTCAATGTGCCTGTCGCCATGCCGATCTTGAAACCGGTGACAGTCAGCGAGTCGTAGTTGACGTCGGTGTCATTGGTGAGGACGTTGCCGCTCAGCGTGCCGTCTTCGGGGACGGAAACCGTGTCGTTGACTGCAACCGGCGCGCTGTTCGGCACAATCAGTTTGTTGATCGCGGTATCGACCGGATCCGAGCTCGTGCGGTAAGTGCCGCCGGCGCTGAACTTGCTCGCATCCAGTACGAGCAGGTAGGACGTTTCCGCTGCATCGCCGCCCGCGCCGCCATCGCCGATGGTTGTCGTATTGCCCCAGGCATAGAAGAACAGGCCCTGTACCACGCCGTTGGTCTTGAACAGTCGACTGATCACGCCACTGACAGTCTGGGTCTGACCGGTGTTGTCGACATAGGACAAGGTGCCGGCAACGTTATTCCCCGAGAAGTAGGGTGCGGTCGGATCGGCCGAGGTGAACTTGAAGCGGGTGCCAACCACCGTCGTCACGTTTGCAATCTGGTTGGCTTCCTGGCTCCAAGAGCTCGGCGTTCCCCGGTAGGCGCCGGCAAAGGTGAATGCTGCCTCCTCGACCTCGTAGGCATTGCCGCCAACGACGATGGTCGAACGGTCGTCTTCGCCGGCAATGCGCAACCGGTCGCTGTCGTTCAGGTCGTATTGCAGGACGGCTGCCGCGAACGCTTCGCCTTCGTCTCCGCGTGTATCGCATGCCCCGTTCAGCGCGGCATCAAGGCCGTGGCCAAACTCCTCGACCAGCACGCGGTGAATCGCTTCGGGTGCCGGATTTGTTGCCAGCCAGTCGTGGTTGACGAAGATCGTCGGTTTTCCTTCCGGGCCGTTCGCCGCAAATGCAGCGAACACGCCGCCGATTTCGCTGTTGCTGATTTCAAGCACCTGCACCGCGTATCGTCCGTCGACGATGTCCTGACGCAGCACCCGCGCGGCCTCGAGCCATTCCTGCGAGGGCGCCTGCTGGCCGCCGTTGAACAGTCTGAACAGCGTCGCATCGTCGGGATGGGCGGCGAGATAGTCGCGGATACTTTGGGCTGCTGCGGCAGCTGCGTCCTTGATGGTTCCTTCGGGATCGGCCAGTGCAAACAACGCCTGCTCTTTCTGGCCGTCGCTGCGCTGCGCATTGGCGGCCTCTACGAGCAGCACACGCGTTTCCGCAGCCGGCTTGGCGGCGGGCTGCTCGCCCTTCGCCGCTTCCCTTGCGAGCGGATCGGCGGCCTGGCGGGCAGCGAGCGCTGCATCGACACCTGCGCCGTCGAACATGATGCGCGCCTCCAGTGCCAGGGGCCTGGGTCGTGCAGTGACAAGCCTGCTGCGATTTTTGTTGTTCGTTTTCATGTCATGTTCCTTGGCGGAAGGGCGCTGCTCGTTCTTTCAGGTTCTTCAGTTTTGTCCTGCAGGCGGTGCGATCGTGACCTTGCCGCTCATGCCGGACATCAACTCTCGATAGCTGCCGTCGATGGCGGCAACCGCCTTCACCGATTGGCTGACCGGGTCGACTCGTGCGCCGATGCGCAGAATCTTGGCCGGATAGGACTTGGCGGTCTCGTCGATCCGTACCTGGAATGCGTAGCCTTGCTTGAGCCATGCAAGCCAGTGCGAGGGCACGATGAATTCCAGCTCGAGCACGCTGTCGTCGAGAATGTCGAGCAGCGGCTGGCCGGGCTGCACAAACTGCTGCTCGCGCACGCGCTGTTCGGCCACGCGACCGGAGAACGGCGCGGCGATCTGGCATTTGCCCAGCGACACGGTCATCAGGGATACTTCTGCGCGGGCCTTGGCAACTTCAGCTTCGGACACATCCAGTTCCACCTTGCCGATGGAGTTCAGTTCATTGAGGCGCTTGTTCGCAACGAATGTGCGTTCGGCTGCGGCGAGCGCCGCCCTGGCCTTCTGGAGTTGCGCCTGCTGCAGGGAGCAATCCAGCGACACGAGCACCTGCCCTGCGCGGAAGTTGCCGCCTTCCACGACCGGGAGGCGGCTGATCTTTGCGCCGATCTCTGCTGCAATCGTGGTGAAGCGCCGCGGGGAAAGTTGTGCGCGGATATCCTGCTTTTCCAGCGCCGGTTTGGGAGATGGCGCGGCGGTCTTGGCCGGCGCAGCGGGAGCTGCCGGTGCTGGCGCGGCCGGCTGTGCGCCGGCAGAGAGTGCGATGCCGTGCAAGACGATCGCTAGCGCGAGGTGCCGAGTGGTAAAGCGCATCCGCATCGATCAGTCCTCCCCTGCCCCGGAGTAGGCCAGGGCCTGGTTGGCTGGCTGCTGTATTGGTTGCCATACGGGCGGCACCTTCGTCAGCTTGAGCCTGAGCGGTGATGTCGCCGCGACGCGCTTCTTGGGCGCTGCGGGGACTTCGACCGCGGCTGGCGTGCCGGCTGCCGGTTTCAGCGCTTCCTTGTTCCAGTCGCGCATCGCTTCGGACACCTTCTTCGTCAGTTCTTCGAGCGACATCTCGGATGTGCTTCCGATCGCCGGTTCCAGGCCGATCGTCGCCTGCAGTTTGCTTCCCGCCCCCTGCAGTTGCGACAGCGACTGGTAACGGCGCAGCAGGCTGAGGATGGCGGTCGTGCTGTTGGCGACTTGCTCGAGCTTGCTTTGGGTTTCCGCCGATTCGCGGTTGCGGATGTGCGCGGAAATCTTCGCATCCGCCTGCCAGATCGCATCGGCGCGCAGGAACTGGCGCCAGGCGATCGTGTAGGCGAGACGGGACAAGTGCACCTGGGTCAGCACCGCCATCTGGGCGGCGACGCGGCGCTGGTCGGCGAGATGGACGCCGGCATCTGCCAGCGCTTTCTGCGAGGGGGCGCTGAGCAGGTTGAGCAGGTTGTACGAGAGCTGCACGCCCGCATCATTCCAGTTGTTGTTGATCATGAAGCGGTCGGTGTCGTAATGCGCGGTGTAGCGGAACGACAGGTTGGGGAAGAGGCGCAGCATGGTGCGCTTTGTTTCCTCGACCGCGATGCGGGCGCTGTAGAAATGCTCGCGCAGGTCGGCGTTCTGTTCCACGGCCAATTGCTCCATGCGTTCGACGGGAACGTCGAGCAGGGACGCGTCGACCTTGTCGCCCGGTTCCTGGACGCGGAAGTCCTGGCCCAGCGGTGCGTTGATCAGGTTGGCCAGCTCGATACGTCCGGTGGACAGTTCTTGCTCGATGCTTTCGAGCAGCCGCAGGTTTTCCAGCAACTGACGCTGATAGCGCAGCGCATCGACCGGAGAACGCAGGCGCTCCGACTCGGCCTTGCGCGCATCGTTCAGTGCATCCTCTGCGAGCGCGATGGCACTGCGGACATCCTCGCGCAGGCGCTGCGCACTCGCGGTGCGCCAGAAGGCGTAGCGGACGTCCTGGATCAAGGTGTGCATCGCCTTGCGGCGGCGCTCGGAAGCAATCAGTACGCGGTCAGCCTGCTGCTTGGCGCTGATGTAGCTCAGGCCGAAATCGAGCAGGTTCCAGGTCAGGCCAAGGTCATACGAAGCGTGTGAACGTTCGGAAGAGATATAGGGATTGGCAAGCGAGGGCAGGCCGGTCACCGAGTCGACACTGCGGGTGATGAGATCCTTGTCGCGGGTCGAGTAGCCCGCGTTCGCGGTCAGCTTCGGCAGGACGTCCCAGTTCGATACGTCGAGCTGGTTGAAGGCCAGCGCTTCCTCCATCGTCTTCGTGCGCCGGTCGAGGTTGTACTTGAGCGCACGGGCGATTGCCTCGTCCATGGACAGTTCGCCCGAAACGGGAGGTACGCCATCGCGAGCCGTTTTACGGTCAAGCGCGGCTTGCTGGGCGATCTCGGCGGCGCTCAACGGCTGGACCTGGACGGTTCCGCAGGCGGCCAGCAAGAGGGCGGCAGAGACTGCTGCGCTGCAGACAAGCAGGCGCGGCAACGGTTTGGATTCAACGGGTGTATCGGCGTGGCGCGAAGCAATCATGTTGAGATGACAGAAAAGGATCTTCGAAAGAATTCTTGGTGCGTGCGCAAGGAGCAGGCGGAAAAGATAGGACGACGCATTTCCCTCGCTACAGACCCTTGCTGAAGGACTTCCAAATGGCAATGCGCTTTCGCAGTCAGGTGCCGCATGGATGTCCGGGTTCATTGCCTGGGGAGCGCCTCGGTTCCGATGCGAAACGCATTCTCAAATCCGAGAAGAAAAGAAGCGAAACAACGCCGCCTATTGATCCACGTCAATTGTACTGTCCGAACGGAAATGTTGTTACAGCGAAATTCGACTTTTGAGCGAAAGTTTTATTTTTGGCAGGTCAAAAGCATTGGAAAATTTCCGTATGGAAAAATTTTGTAGCTTTTGCGCGATGCAGAACGAATGCAGCCTTATTCGATCTGAGTGGAGGTTCCTGAAAATGAGAATGCGCCGGCGAGATTTGCGTGACCGGAATGCAATTCGCGGCAGGGGGCGATAGGATCAGCGGCTGTTTAACAAACTCCATCGCGTGTAAACGCAAGCGCCGGCGATTGCCGCCCGCATCGCTGAATTTGAGGACGGCGGCACGGGACTTCTCCGCGCCGTTAATGTACTTAGGTATTCACAAAAACCCGCGCCGGTCCGTCGACCACTTCGCCGATAACGGCTGCATGCGCAAAACCTTCACGCTGGAACAAGCACAGGACTTCCGGTACGGACGCCGGATCGCAGGACACGAGCAGTCCGCCCGAGGTCTGGGGATCGGTCAGCAAGGCTTGCTGTACCGGCGAGATGCTTTCGGAAAGTACGACGCTTTCGCCGTAACCGGCCCAGTTGCGTCCCGATGCACCCGTGACAAAGCCGCGCTCGGCCAATTCGACCACAGGAGGGAGCATCGGCACCTTGCCCATCTCGATCTGCACCGAAACCCCTGCGCCGCGCGCCAGTTCCAGTGCATGCCCGAGCAGCCCGAAGCCGGTAACGTCGGTCAGCGCGTGCACGCCCGCCATCGAAGACAGGGTTTTGCCCGGTTTGTTGAGCCTTGTCGTGTTGTCGATCATTGCTTTGTAGCCGGCTTCATCAAGCGCGTTCTTCTTCAGCGCCGCCGACAGCACACCCACGCCCAGCGGCTTTCCGAGGATGAGCTTGTCGCCGGGGCGGGCATCGGCGTTACGCTTGACCTTGTCCGGATGCACAAGGCCCATCACCACCAGCCCGTAGATCGGTTCCACCGAATCGATGGTATGCCCACCGGCGATCGGGATGCCGGCTTCGGCGCAGACTGCCTCGCCGCCCTGGATGATTTTGCCGATGACATCGACCGGAAGCAGGTTGATCGGCATGGCCACCAGCGCCAGTGCCATGATCGGCGTGCCGCCCATCGCATACACGTCGGAGATCGCGTTGGTCGCCGCGATCCGGCCGAAATCGAAGGGATCGTCGACGATCGGCATGAAAAAATCGGTGGTGGCGATCAGTGCCTGTTCGTCGTTCAGCTTGTAGACGGCTGCATCGTCCGAGGTTTCGATGCCGACCAGCAGTTCCTTGGGCACGGGAAAACCGCTGGAGCGCTTCAGAATATCGGCCAGCACGCCGGGCGCAATCTTGCAGCCGCAGCCGCCGCCATGGGAGAAAGAGGTGAGCCTGATCGGGGTGTCGCCTGGAGTAGTCATGGATTGCCGTCGCTGATTTTGATGGTCTGCTAGCCTAGAGGGTGTTATGAACTGGGGAAGGGGTCGCGTTCGGTCGAGAAGGGATGCAGTGCGGGGGGGGGCGCCGAGCCCGCGCTGCGCCGCTCAGGCTGGGCGCCTGCGCAAGCGGGGCTCGGCGCCCCCCTTACACCGCAATGCGTCCCTTCTCGACCGAACCCTCCGGGCAGCCCCGAGAACCGGCCGCCTGCCGTGTTGCGCCTCCTTGCCGTAGCACGGGGACGCCGAGTCCGCTACGACGCGTCGCCGCGCCTAGCATTCGGCCGGCTCTCGGGGCTGCGCGCCCCCTTCCCCAGTTCATAACACCCTTATATGGGCGCCTCCAGTTTTGCAAGATTTGTGTGCGCTGAACAGGATAGGCTGCAGTTTTATATCCGGTCTTGTTGCAGCGGATA
>Ga0196972_1000440_pt1 | contig 22267 bp, 19 predicted proteins | sample S1v_2013CmetaG_FD_148618 | JGI IMG/M metagenome (GOLD analysis project Ga0196972, IMG submission 148618) | Soil microbial communities from Anza Borrego desert, Southern California, United States - S1+v_20-13C | ecosystem: Environmental > Terrestrial > Soil > Desert | place: USA: California...
AAAGACGAAATTGTTTTTTAATCGTATTCTCACCGGGTTTTCATCGCCTATACTGAACCGTCCTGCCGTCACCCGGTGCCCTTCCAACCCCTTTCGATTAGAATAAATAAGAATAGCATCAAGCGCCACAGCCACTCCTAACAATAAGAGGATCATTGTTGCCACACTGAACATGGCGGGGTAAAACTGGCTCACTATAAAAAACGCGCAGGCAGCTCCGGCGATGTAGTAGACGAGTTTATTTAGGAAAAATGATTTCATCTTAATGAGTTGTCAGATCAGTTGTCGGTTGCCAGCAGAACCTGAAGTTTGAGGTAACCCGCCTAATTCCATATTCCTAATTCAATTCCCAATTCCAGATTGCCACATAAACTACCTGGGAACGTCCATTGACTGAATGATCTGCCTTATCACCTCATCCTCCGTTATTCCCTCCATTTCTTTATCAGGCGCTAAAATGATGCGGTGGCGCAGTACCGGTGTCACTACCTCGCGAATGTCGTCAGGTGTTACGAAGTCGCGGCCCTGCATGGCGGCAATGGCCTTTGATGCATTCATGATAGCAATGGAGGCCCGTGGAGAGGCACCCAGGTAAATCGATTTATGATTACGCGTATGATGTACCAGCTTTGCAATGAATTGCAACAACTTCTCCTCTATCAATATATTCTTTATCTGCTGACGAAGTTCATTCACCTGCCTGGCATTCAACACTGGCTTCACAACATCCGTCACCTTTGTATTACCCATTTCATGGAACCTGGCAAGAATCGCGAACTCTTCCGCCTCACCCGGATAGGGCACTACAATTTTGAATAAGAACCTGTCGAGTTGCGCCTCGGGCAGGCGATAAGTTCCTTCCTGCTCTACAGGGTTTTGCGTAGCCAGAACCATGAATGGTGCTTCCATGGGATAGGTTCTGCCGTCAATTGAGGCCTGCCGCTCTTCCATGATCTCGAGCAACGCTGATTGCGTTTTGGCAGGAGCACGATTGATCTCATCAACGAGAACGATATTGCTGAAGACAGGACCTTTCTTAAAATCAAAACTTGCATCTTTCGGATTAAACACGGGCGTACCCAATACATCAGATGGCATGAGATCAGGGGTGAACTGTACTCTGGAAAAACCGGTATCAATACTTCTTGCTACCAGTTTGGCAGTAAGTGTTTTTGCCACACCCGGCACGCCTTCTATCAATACATGGCCATCAGCCAACAATGCTGCCATGATGAGTTTCACCATTTCATCCTGCCCCACTATTACTTTTCTTATTTCCGCTCGAATGGACAGTACCGCATTACTCAATGCAGTCAGGTCAGTCCGGGTTTGAAATATCTGTTCTTCCATATGTTCATTTTTACTGCCTTTCAGGGCAGTGTTTAGGTTTTGCTATAAAAAGATTCCAGTTGCTTGTGAAAATACGCTAATTGACGATCTGTTATCTTATCCGCATTCTCCATGGCCTGAATAAATTCTACAATATTTCTAATTTCCTGCACAGGTACCCCGGTTTTGAAATGCAATGTCTCAACAAAATCTTCATTCAGGTAAGTAGTAGGTATCTTGTAACGGTTCCTGATATGTTCGAGAAAATAAGCTGACATTTTTTTGGTAAGATTGCGATGGTCTCCTTTGTCATAATACAATCTGCCAATCGTTCTCACGAAGTCCATTGAATCGTTGCGCGGCTTTGTTATCACAGGAATAGGCCGTTGCTTTCTCCTCATTTCAATTAACGTATATAATAACAGAGTAAGAAGTGCGGTAATGAGTGCCCATTTTAGCGATTCATGCTGAAGGAATGCTTTCAACCACCCTTTTTTCTCATCTTGCCTGTCAGCAGTTCTCTTTAACAGGTAATATTCATCCCAAACAATCCTCTTTTTGTCAGAAGGAATGAGCGACATCACATCTTCAAAATATTCATAATTCCTGTTTTTCAGCAGAAAATAGTTGGTGAAGGCGATAGGCGCAAGATGCAGATACATATTGCCGGTTCCGGCCCGCAAGTGAATGAAGTTAGCAGCACCCAGTTCACCGGTGCCGAGGGCCGTTGCAATGGAAGTGTCAATATCGTTAAAGAACGTGGCAAACCTCTTTCCGGGGAAGGTATAGGTATAACTCCTCGTGAATGGAGGGTTAGAAAGGGAGACACTCAAAGTGTCTGATTTAAACTGGTGCGGTGAAAAGATCCCGAACAGGTTGAGGTAATTGATGCTGCACTTTAATAGCTTTAAAGCTTCAGGACTAATATATCCTGAACTAATGAATACATCATTGCCCATTGATACAAAATCAATGAGACTACGCATTTCATATTCATCAGCCAGCATCTGCGGTGTGATGATGATAAGGGCCTGGCTGCTTTCAAGTTTGGAAAGCGAATCCCATAATCCGGGTTCTTTTCGGTTAGTTGAAATTGACGCGTGCGGAAACAGGTTGGTAAGCCCCTCGAATGCCACATAGGTGCCATAAGGTATCTTATCGCGGCTCCTTAATGAAAGCCGTTCATCAAGCACGCGTTTTCTTTCTTCACGGGGTGCAAATACCAGCAGGGCAGCCGCTGCCAGCACAAGAAGCACAAAAATATGGGGAAGAAATTTTTTCAATGGTTCAGGATCTTGTTATCAAAGCTTTCAAAGTCTTTTTGAATGACGTTAAACTTATCTGGTTCTATAGTGAATTGACCATACCATGTGTATTCGTAATTACGGGTAAGCCGGAAGAAATTATCATAATGTGGCCCACCGTGAAGTTGCATCAGGTAATCGAAATTAGTCCTGTCTTGTTGGTGCCTGATGATCCCTTTCCCTGATAAATTTTTCAAACTGCGCAGGAACATCAACCTTACGGCAAGCCTGAAGTCGCTTTTCTGTATCGCCTTTTGAATTTCCCGCTCGTAATTGATCTCAAAAATATTTTCGGGGATAATATCACTGTCATAATCATTAGGCAAGGCCCGATTGCCGCGCCTGAATATACCTACATTGCTATTTGACAGATATATTACAAGAAACCCCAGGAATCCACCGACGACAATCAGCCACAACAAAGATTTTGGCAGACCACCGCTTAAAGGGGAGTTCTTTTTATTGGGTTCATTTTTCTTTCGGGAAAAATCGTAATTAACGTACCAAAATGCATCATCTTTCCTGAGTCGCTTCACGAGTGAATCTCCCAATGCGCGATGATGAGGAACAGGCGGTCCACTTTCGTCAAGGGTGTAGGATTTGGGCAGGAAATAATCCGTCTCCTCTTCATCCACTACGTCATCATTACCATTGTATGTTTGAACAATAGAATCAAGGATCTCCATTCCTTCATTGATGAAACCCGTATCAGGTGGAATCTCGCTCAGGTAATAACTGGTGTCTTCTTCTTCCTGTGCGAAAGAATTTACACTGAGGGACATGGCAAGTAATAAGACAAGCGGCCTGGCCAGGTTGCGGTATTGGGTGGAAAATGGTAACACTATACTTCCTCCTCATTGAGTTTGACTCGCAATTTCCTGGATAATCGTATGGGATAAATAATAAAATACCAGATTACGAAAATGATCGATACGGATGAAATGATGGTGGTCAGAATAGAAATATCATTATAAAGCCGTGTGATGAAACCTTCAAAGAAAGCAGCCAATGCAAATACCGGCATTAATCCAATTAATATTTTTACCCCATCCTTTGCCCCTTGCTTGAATGCATCTATTCTGCGAATGGTGCCGGGAAATAAGAAGCTTTTTCCAAGTATTAAACCACCTGCGGCAGCACCAATAATAGCAGTCAATTCAAGGGTGCCGTGTACCATTACCACGAGAAAGAATTGAAGGCCCAATCCCCTGGCCACAAAGAATTGGTCGAAGATGCCCATCATCACTGCATTCTGGGCGAGAAGGTAGAGACTGGGCAAACCGCAGAATATGCCGGATACAAACATCAGCAATGAAACACGAATGTTATGTATCATCAGGCTGATCCAGCTCAGCACGGGATTGCCGTGTTCATAGATGCCAAAGGGGTTTCCATTCTCGATGTTTTCCTGTGTATGATCAACGTAGCCGTCACCAAAGAAACTTCGAGCCATCGTTTCATCATTGCGGGCAATGAAGAAACCAACGGCCATGAAGATGAGGAATACTACAAAAGAGAAGAAGAAAGTGCCATGGTGCTTTCGAATAGTCAGCGGCAGATCATACTTCCAGAATGTAACCAACCGGTTTGACTCTTCTTTCCTGTTCTTGTAAATATTAAGATAGATGCGTGATGCTTCGCTGTTGATGAACTGAGTAACCTTGCTGGTAGGATAGAAGGTTTTTGCATAAGCGAGATCGTCAACCAGTTGGGTAAAGTCCTTTGCCATTTCATCGGCATCTTCAGCCGGCATATGCTGGTTCTTCAGCCATCGGTCACGGTTCTTTTTTATAAACAATGCTTCTCTCAAGAAAATCTCCTTTTCGCCTTGTAAAATACTATTTTTTAAATAAGATAAAATTATTGGTAAAAAAATAATAAACTAAAAACCCTAAATTTATCGATTCAAGCAAATGCAAGCCGAATGGGGGTTATAAAAGTACCGACCAGTTTTAATATAGATGTTGAATTTGAAATACCCGAGTTTTACCGGCGATTGATTGCCCTTCTCATTGATGTAGTTATTGAATTTCTTTATTTACGCATTGCAATCAAAATCTTTGAAGAAATTCTCAAAAGCCGTAGGGGTTTTGACATGGATGATCTTTATGACCTCCAGGCAATCTGGCTCCTCTTATTCCTGCCCATCCTCATTTATCATATAGTATTAGAAATAACTATGAATGGACAAAGCGTGGGCAAAAAGATCATGGCTATCAGGGTAGTGAATGAAAATGGAGGCAGGGCGAGTATCAGCCAGTTCTTCATCAGGTGGTTGCTGCGAATATCAGATGTATGGATAGCCTCGTTATTATTATTCCTGGCAACAAATCCCGGCTTTGGCCGGGATTTGGAAACTACATTCATGGTGCTTGCAGCACTGGCATTCCTGGTGACGGACATCGTGCTGGTAGTCACCACAAAGAAGAACCAGCGTATTGGCGATATACTCGCGCATACGATCCTTATCAGAACCAATGCGCGAACCGGGATAGAGGAAACCGTTTTCCAGGAAGTATCAGACTCATATACCCCGTCATTTCCCCAGATCATGCAACTGAGTGATCGCGATATCAATGCCATCAAGAGCATACTTGAGACGGCGAGGAAGAAAGATGATTTTAATATGGCCCAGGCAGCTGCAGAAAAAATCAAGGCACACCTGAAGATTGATACAAACATGTCGCCGTTTGACTTTCTGGATACGCTATTGATGGATTATAATTTTCTGTCTACTAAGTAGTACGCTCAGGGTTTTGTTAGATGATCAAGGCGTTCAAGCTCGTTCAATTCGTTCAAGCTCGTTCAATTCGTTCAAGCTCGTTCAATTCGTTCAGGATCGTTCAATCGTTCAGGATCGTTCAAATCGTTCAGGCATCGATCTTCGTGCCTGGATTAGAGACGAGGAGCTTCCCGATGAGCAGCTACGATAGTGAACGACCCTGAACGACCCTGAACGAACTTGCGGGAGACTTACATTGAGGAAGCCGTTAAAATCCCGAGAACGAATCCCAAAATCCACAATGAGATCATGATGATCACTAAAATTCCCACAAAGCGGAAAGAAGCTTTGAGGTTGGATAGAGAATCATTGAAAGTATTCTGGTCACTTGAAGCAAGAGCATTTCTCATTCTCACACCAAACCTGTACAGGTAAAGAGTTGGGAAGAAATAGATCAGCGCTACGAGGATGTACATAATGATTGCAGCTACCCCGATGCCTGCAGAAGGTGCCATGAATGCGGAACCGTCATCATAAGGGTTGTCAACACTGTTAAAAGCTGCGGCCATTACAATACCGGCGATAACTACCAGTCCACATACAATGAATCCAACAATGGCAAGGAATCGTGCCCATTTTGCAATTTCTGTTAATAGTGATTTCGAGTTCGGGTCAATGTTGAGCCCGAACAATGGTGCGTTTTGGTTTTGGTCCACTTTGTTTTGGTTTAATTATTAATGAAAAAATCAGAATAAAATTAAGTAGCGATGGCCGTTCCTGCAATGCTAATTACCATTAGTAAAAGTCCGAGAATCATCAGAACAGCCCAGTAAGCAAAGTAATTTCTTAATGAGGCAAACGAGGAGCGAAGGGCTTCTGAATTATTTGAACGGAGCGCGTTAGTGGCTTTTCCGCCAAAGGTGAGGGCAAATACAGATCCAAGAATATACAGTATTCCTACACCTATGAACATGATCATTCCAATGCTCCTGGCCATTTTATTCGTTTCCTCGTAGCTTTCATAATCGCCAAATTCAGTAGTGGGTACTGACATTGTAAGAAAACCCATAGCAATAAACAGTACACCAAATATGATTCCCAATACACCCAATGCCCGGGCCCAGGATGCAGCGCTTTTTAATGTCATCGCAACATTGGCATCAACATTCAGTTGAAACAAGGAGGTGTTTTGCATTTGTTCCATAATTGTTGTTTTATTGTGTATTGGTTAACGAATGAAGATCGTCATGGTAAATAGTATCAATAAGAACGCAAGGATCATCAATATTGAAGTGATCGCGAAATAGATCTTAAGACTGCGAACGCCTGAATTTAAAGAAACGCTATCAATTCCATCAATTGATGATTTGCTCCGGGCTGCAAAACGATAAAGAAAATAATTAACCAGCAATCCAATCATCACATAAAAAATAGTTCCCCCAATGCTATTACCATAGTTAAGCACTTTATCAAATCCTTCCGCGGCGTACTCGTCAGCAGCCGGTGGATTTAATGCCTGGAAGATACTCACAAGGTATCCGATCACCGAAGTGACGACTATCACCATTGCCCAGGAAGCAACACTTCGAAGGTGCATTTTCCCCGTTTCATCCAGGTGCAGTTCTTCCATGAACTTTTCATTTGTTCCTGATGAGTGTTCATTCATAATAAAGAAATGAGATTGGAGAATAATGCAAGAATGCTGATAACGCCAAAGATGGCAAAGTATATGCGGAGGTCGTTCAACCCTTTATTAAGTAGTTGGCGGTCCTGCATTTGAATAGCCGTTCTGATCCTGTTTGATGATCGTAACAAAAAATACATCATTAGACCAATCACAGTTCCTATAACCAATACAATTACGGCTAAAATCAATACAAGGCTACGGGCTTCATCTCCGTCAACGGTAGAAAATGCGGCGCCCAGCCTGTTCCAAGCAAATAAGAAAAAGAGAATGACAAGCACGATCATCGTCAACACAGCAATCGATTGAAATTTGGTCCAGCGAGCCAGTTCAGTTAACTCTTCTTTTCCCTCTTCATCAATCCTGAAATCAAATAAAGGCTTATTGCCTTCCATGGTTAGGGTTTTGGTGTTCTTAAAAATAGCACTTTTATTTATACCGTTTACGGTTTTCCCCGCCGCTGGCGGGGAAAACGTTAATAAGCCCTTGCAAACAACACCCGCTGCTCTGACGGTTTGCCTGTAAGTATACACTTACCTTCTTCTTTAGGATTATTCAACGGAATACACCTGATGGTGGCCTTTGTCTTTTCTTTAATTGCCTCTTCTGTTTCCGCTGTGCCATCCCAATGAGCTGAAATGAACCCGGCTTTGCCATCAAGCAAGCTCAAAAATTCCTGCCAGGTATCTACCCTGGTAATGTGGTCATCGCGATAAGCTTCGGCTTTTTTGAACATATTCGTTTGTATGTCGCTCAATAAACTGGCAAGCCTGTCAGTTAAACCCTCGATGGATACGGAAGATTTCTCCTTCGTATCTCGTCTTGCAATTTCAACCACGTTATTCTCAAGGTCACGGGCACCAATCGTAACCCGTACCGGCACACCTTTCATCTCGTATTCTGCAAACTTCCAACCTGGTCGCGCATTATCACTATCATCATATTTCACCCGAATGTTTAAATTCTTCAGTTCATTCATTAATTCTTTTGCCTTTGTATCAATCTTTGCTTTTTGCTCGTCACCTTTGTAAATGGGTACTATTACCACCTGTACCGGCGCAATCTTTGGCGGTAAAATCAATCCCTGGTCATCACTGTGCGCCATCACCAATGCGCCAATCAACCGGGTGCTTACGCCCCAACTTGTAGCATACACGTATTCAAGCTGATTTTCTTTGTTCAAAAATTTTACATCAAACGCTTTCGCAAAGTTTTGCCCCAGAAAATGTGATGTACCCGCCTGCAATGCTTTGCCATCCTGCATCAAGGCTTCTATGCAATAAGTATCGACAGCACCAGCAAAACGCTCGCCGGGCGTCTTCACTCCTTTGATCACAGGAAGGGCCATCCAGTTTTCAACGAAATCAGCATACACATCCAGCATTTGCCTCGTTTCTTCTACGGCTTCCTGCTCGCTCGCATGGGCTGTATGGCCTTCCTGCCAGAGAAATTCAGCTGTGCGAAGGAACAAGCGTGTGCGCATCTCCCAGCGCATCACATTCGCCCACTGATTTATCAATAGGGGAAGGTCGCGATATGACTTGATCCAATCCCTATATGTATTCCAGATAATCGTTTCACTTGTAGGACGAATGATCAATTCCTCGGCAAGTTTGGCTTCCGGGTCAACGACCACCCCGCCGCCATCGGGATCATTCTTTAATCGATAATGGGTCACCACCGCACATTCCTTTGCAAAGCCTTCCACGTGTGCCGCTTCCTTACTGAGAAAACTCTTTGGAATGAGCAGCGGGAAGTAGGCGTTCACGTGACCGGTGTCTTTAAACATCCTGTCAAGGGCATCACGCATGTTTTCCCATAACGCAAAACCATAGGGTCGGATGACCATGCAACCCTTTACGGCTGAGTAGTCAGCCAATTCTCCTTTTATTACTAAGTCATTGTACCACTGTGAATAATCAGCTGCCCTGGAAGTGATTTCTTTACTCATTTTGGTTTACTTTATTCAATTAACCTTTGATCCCGGTCAATATTTACGTTTAATTAACAGTCAGGGGTATAGGAATTCTCGGGAACCTTCCCAACTTTGTTTACACAAACGTTTGTGTAAGGCCTGAGTCGCACAAAAGTAGTAACTTCAATTTTAAACCGATAAAACCGTTTGCCATGAAATATCCAATTCTACTCCTGGCAGTTATCACCGCAGTTTTCAGCAGTTGTTCTGTTGCCTATAAGACCGGCCAGACCCCGGATGATGTCTACTATTCGCCTACTCAACCAAGGGAAGAATATGCGCAGGTAGAGAAAAGAGATAATCGACGCTATGAAGGCAGGGATGATTATTATGATGATCGCTACCTTCGAATGAGGGTAAGCAACAGGTACCGCTGGTCAGAGCTTGACGACTGGTATTACTATGGCGGCAGGCATGATTACAGCTATTACAACTATGCTCATTGGAATAATCCCTGGACACCTTGCAGTTACTGGAACAATTATTACAACCCCTATTACCCCGGCTATGTGATTGTAAAGCCTACCAGGCCGGTATTTAGTGGTCCGAGGGTTACTAATTTGAATACTTACAACAATAATTTGATTACAAACAGCAACTATTCTAATCCTAAAACGCCAAAAAATGGTGTACGGTTGTTTAATAATAGTGGCAGCAATGGCCGTAGTAATAATAATACGAATTACAACCAGGGTGCTGATCGTAATTCAGGAAGTAGTTTAAGGAATTTGTTCAGGAATAATAATTCTTCTTCTAACAATAATAATTCAAACAGCAATTCAGGCAGGAGCACTTCAACCAGCAGTGGTAGCAGCAACTCTGGCTCTTCAAGTGGTGGCAGTGCACCGGTAAGAAGATTTTAAATAGTAAACCCTTCCCTGATTAGGGAAGGGTTTTTTAAGAACTTGGCGGGAATTTCATCTATTATTATAACTACAACTTACTATAAAATGAAAAGGATAATTTTCATAGGACTCTGCTTTGTCCTCACCCTGGAGCTTTCAGCCCAGGAACCGGCTGATGCGCTCCGTTTTTCATGGATCACGGCAAACGGAACGGCGAGGCAGCAATCCATAGGCGGCGCAGGCGGATCATTGGGAGGAGATGTTTCTTCCACTTTCATTAACCCCGCAGGTTTAGGATTTTACAAGACCGGCGATTTTGTACTAACACCGGGGTTTGATTTTCATAATTTCAAATCCTCTTATTTCGGCCGCACAGAAAAAGAAAAGAAGAACGGTTTTGCATTAGGTACCACTGGTTTTGTTCTAGGTGCGCCTACCAATAGCGGAAACATGAAGAGCAGTGCTTTTGCCCTGGTAATTAATCGCACGGCCAGTTTCAACAGCAATATCTTATATCGCGGTGCAAATAATGAGAGTTCTTATTCGCAGAAGTTTCTTGAAGAGCTGCAGAATAATGATGACGTCGATCCTAATTCGGTGGCCCAGAATTATCCTTTCAGCAGCAGTCTTGCCTTTAATACTTTCTGGATTGATACTGCTAATGGATGGAATGCAGGTAACAAGCAATTCGTTTCGCTTTCTGAACCCCTGCTGGCGGGAGAAGGATTGCTGCAGGAACAAAGAGTAGTAAACAAAGGTGGAATTACTGAACTGGCGCTGGCGGGCGCTGCTAACTTTAATGAGAAGTTCTTTGTTGGCGGCACCATTGGTATTCCTTTCCTCCGGTACATAAAGGAATCGACCTTTTTGGAGGCAGATGCTACTGACGATCCTGATAATAATTTTGATTTCGCATCAGTAACTGAAAACCTTACCACAACTGGTGTGGGTTTGAATTTAAGAATCGGCGCGATATACAAGCCGAGGGAATACATCCGGCTGGGCCTTGCATTTCACAGTCCTACCTATTTCTCAATGACGGACAAATACAATGCGAGCATTACTACCAATACGGAAGGCTACCAGGGCCAATGGAACCAGTCTTCATCACTTTTTACAAATGGCGAAGATGCTGAGTTCAAATACACGCTATTTACGCCTTACAGGATTATTGGAAGCGCATCGTATGTGTTTCGTGAAATAGAAGATGTGAGAAAACAAAAAGGATTTATTACGGCAGACATAGAATTTGTAAACTATAAGGCCACTTCATTCTCCACAAACCCTGAAGGTGACAGGAGCCAGGATACGAAAGACTATTTAAAATCACTCAACGAGGCAATTGACAATGCATATAAAGGCGCATTCAATTTCAGAGTAGGCGGTGAGTTAAAGTTTACTACCCTTATGGTGCGGTTAGGCGGAGCTTACTATGGCAATCCTTATAAGAACATCGCAGGCGAAAAAGGCCATCGCTTTCAACTAACGGGTGGCTTGGGCTATCGCGACAAAGGATTCTTCATCGATGCAGCTTACGTACACACCATGGGCAAGGATGTACATTTTCCTTATCGATTACAGGGAAGTGAGTTTAGTGGAGCCACGATTAAGAGAACCGGGGGAATGGGGGTGTTGACCATTGGTTTTAAAATCTAAATTTCAATGAGTCAGTGCGGAGAACCTGTAACCCAAGGTAACCGCATTGACTCATTGACTAATTGACTCATTGACTAATTGACTAATTAACAAACTGACTAATTATCATCATTATTCTCCGCCCTTCTATTGTTATTCATCAACGAAAAATCCGCACTACCGAACCGGTAGCTAAATGTAATCCTGAAGTTTCTTACATTCCTTCGGCGGTATGAGTCCTGGTAAAAATATTCAGTATCGTAAATTGTTCCGAAGCGGTGGGAATTAAACACGTCATTTACAGCAAACGTTATCGTGGCTTTCCTGTCTTTTAAGAAATCTTTTCGCAACGCAAAATCGGCGCTGTATTGGGGGCTCCGTCTTCCCTGGGGTATTACTTCAGCTGATTCATATTCACCTGTCAATTGAAAGCTAAAGTCATTGAAGAATCTGGAAGCAGATTTTATTTTGTAATCAACTGTCAACTCGGTTTCCCAACTCATTCCTTCATTGCTCAGGTCCTGGTCTCCAACGTCAGCCTTCACGGTGCGATATTGCAATTCGAAGGAAGGTGTGATGTCAAAATTTTCTGCCAGTTTCTGTTGAAGGGTTAGCTCTAATCCATATCTATTCGTTGTGCTAGCATTAATAAATGTATTGAGAATAGCATTGGGATCAACTGCCGCATTTTGCAATTGTTCGTATTGCTGGGCGGTAATGGTATCGCTGTATTGCGTAATGTCATTAGGATTATTCCTAAAATAAATAGACCCCAGGAAATTGCCTCCGGTGTATTTTAGATTGTAATTAAACTCGAATGAATTAATGAACTCAGGTCTCAACGCAGGGTTTCCCTGGCGCAAGTTAGCGGGGTCATTTATGTCGATAAAAGGATTCAGTTGCCAGAAATTTGGACGCCTGATCCTCCTTGTATAGTTGATTTGCGCCTCAGAGTTTTCATTCAATTGTTTGGAAATAGAAGCACTGGGAAATAATGCGTCCCATATATTCCGCATAGCCGCTGGATATTCGTAACCAAACTTCAGCAGGCTGTCAACCATCAACCCTTCAAATTTCGAATGCTCGGCTCTTAGTCCTACCTGGTATGAAACGGTCTTTACCTTGCCGGTATAAGTGCCATAAACAGCGTTTACCATTTCACTATATTCATAATTATTACTGAGAGGAAGCTTGGTCTCGCTACCATTATCAACCGCGAATGCATTGTAGAAACTGGTGAACTTGTTATGATAACTTCTGGCACCCAATTCAATCTTTGCTTCCTCTCCTATTGGATCAGAAAAGTCTAATTGAATGGTGACCTGGTCATTTGCACCACTGCCCTCATTCCTAACTAAGGCCGGGGGCTGATACTCTGTGCCATTGGGGAAGAAGAAAGAATTAATAATGTTTGAGTTTTCCGAATTCTTGCCATAATTGTAATTCACATCAAAAATGAGCTCCTTACCCTGCTCAGGAAAGCTGTGCTTATAACTAAAGCGTGATGTGGCGCGATTAAACCTGGAACGCGCATCTGCGAAACGTTGTCCATAATAAACCAGCTCCTGGCTGGCATCAAGATATTGCTGATCCTGCTCCTCTTCATTCGTAAAGCGCCCTCCCACGAAACCCTGGGTAAGGGTGATGGTATTTCTATTGTCAATAAAATAATCGAATCCAAATCGAATGGATTTGAATCTGCGCATGCGGTCGTTGGTGGTTAACTGGTTGAAGTAATCCTGGATAACGCCATTGCTCTTATTCTGCCTCATGGTTTCACCTCTTGCTTTTCCGCCTGATTGGTTATACCCACCAGTCAAGAAGATGTTGAATTTGCCTTCCCTGAGATTAAGATTGAGATTGCCGTTTAATATATCAGGGGTACCACCTGAGGCGGTGACGATACCGTTGAGACCGATACGCTTATTTTTTTTCAATATCACGTTGATGATACCAGCCGAGCTGGAAGCATCAAATTTTGCAGACGGGTTGGTGATGAGTTCCACACGCTCGATATTATCGGCAGGTATCTGCTCGAGTGTAAGAATGGTGGGTTGCCCATCAACAAATATCTGTGGAGTACTATTTCGCAACTGTACATTCCCGTCTATGTCAACAGAGACGGTGGGAATATTTTTCATCACATCAACCGCAGTGCCACCAGTGGCAGTCAGGCTATTGGCAACGTTGAATACTTTTCTATCTATACCCATTTGCAAGCCGGGCCTCGATGACGTGACGGTCACATTTCCCAATTGTTGAACGGCTGGCTGAAGACTGATATTACCCAGGTCTTTTTGAAAACTTCCCTGTGAGCCTTCCCCCGTCTGAATATTGACGAGTTGCTCGAGCGTTTCATATCCAATTGCTGAAATGACCACCTTCACGCTGCTGTCAGCTGCGAGATTTGAAAAACTAAAATCGCCATTTGGCCTGGAAAGCATCCCGGTGATTAAACTATCAGTGCCGCCAGGCAAAACAACAAAAAGCTGCACTGATGCTGCCTCGATATTTCTACCTGTATTTTTGTCAACCAGCTTACCGTATAGCCGGCTGGTGTTCATGCGTATTCCGGGTATCTCCTGCCCCACCTCAGCCTCACGGTCAATCTGTGCAAAAGAGTCAATTATGCAGAATAAAAATGGGATGAATACGAGTTTCTTCATACAATTTGTTTTCGAATAATGAGGGTAATGATGGCGCTGGTTAATGGATATCAGAGTTCAGGAAGTACCTACGCGGGGCTCATCACTGTAAGGAAATTGTAACAAGCAACGAGCCAGTAATTTTCCTAAAAAAGAAGTGCAAAGGTAATTAAACGAAATTTGTCGGCCATCACTGGGGATTAGACGTTTATCAATTAGAAAACCTTCGAAGGTTGGCAGTTGTCGTTTGGCAATGTCGGTTGTCTCTTTCAAATCCTTGGACTACGTACAAATTCCTAATTCCTATCCCCAATTCCAAGTTCCCAACTTAGTTCTTCACCCTAACCAGAATCCCCTCCATATCCACCGGATGGACCCATCGAAGATCAGGGTCCTTTTTGAACCAGGTCATTTGCCGCTTGGCATACTGCCTCGTATTGATCTTGATCCTTTCGATGGCTGCATCGAGAGAGAGGGTACCCTCAAGGTATTCGAACAACTCTCGGTATCCTACAGTTTGTAAGGCATTGAGATTTTTGTAAGGAAGCAATGAGTGCACTTCCTGCAGAAGGCCCTGGTTCACCATCTCGTCAACCCTCGCATTGATCCGGGTGATTAATTGTGCACGCGGTAATTCAAGACCGATTTTTATAATATTGAAATCTCTTTGCGCTTTTGTTCCTTTTTGAAATTGCAATATTGAAATACCGGTTGATTCTTTTACTTCCAACGCTCTCATCATTCGCTGCGGGTTCTTCATTTCTCCTGACTGGGCAAACGCAGGATCCTTTTCCAGTAATTGAGTGGTGAGCCAATCAATTCCCTTTGCTTCATAGTTGCTGATGATTGCTGAACGAATTGTTGATGGCACCTCGGGTATTGCATCCAATCCTTCGCAAAATGCCTTGATGTAGAGCCCGGTGCCACCCACCATAATGACTACATCATGCTTTTGAAACAGGTTGCCGGCAGCATCGAGTGCATAGGTTTCAAAATCCGCTGCGGTCACCTCCTGATGAATGGAATGTGTGGCAATGAAATGGTGTTTTACCTGTTGGAGTTCTTCGGCGGAGGGGCGGGCTACCCCGATGGAAAGCTCTTTATAGCACTGCCGGCTATCGGCAGAAATGATCTCTGTTTTGAAATATTTAGCCAGTTCAATGGCGACGCGCGTCTTGCCTACAGCCGTAGGACCGGTAATAATGACAACGGTCTTCGATTTATTCATGTAAAAACGGCAAAGACGTCAGGGGAATTGTATTACTGGAATACTGGAATGCTAAATTTCTTCTTCGCCGCCTGTTTCTTCTTCACCGGCGTCATCTGCTGCAAGCCCATCATCATCATCACCTTCTTCGCCAAAACCTTCTGCACCCTGCGTGAGGTCATATTTTTCTTCAACATCTGCAAATTTTTCACCGAGTAGACCTTTTGTACCATACTGGCTGGGAGCAATTCCTTCAGTGCGAACGGTAGCGGGATAGCTGAGTTTCGGATTTTCTTCTTTAGAAACATTTATTAGTTCAACGAGAAAGGTCCAGTTCTTATTAAAATCATAGAGGTAGATGAACTTTTGGTTTGGATCGCGGATCTCAGAACCAATGGTAGTTTCTTCCATTAACAATGGTTCTGCTTTATAATCCTTTTCATATTTTTCCAGGCTTATTTCGCGACCCCGCTGCCAGTGATCATTACTGCGGAAAAAAGTGGCCTTGTGTTTATTATCGAACTCGTATGCTTTTAAGATAGTATCATGCAAATCACGGAAGTTCTGTGTATGACGAATGGCCACATCGCGATAGATACTTTCATCTTCCTCGAAATAGATCCTGAATTTTAGAATAGCCATACACGAATTTATGATTTTATTGTTTTGAATCCCATTTCACCGGCCTTTGATATGAGAAATTCTTCAGCTGCTTCGTAAGTATTGGGAATAATACCGTCAAGTATCGCATCTTTCAAGGCGTTCTTTAAATCACCAACAGGACGTGAGGGTGGCAGATTGAACATTTCCATGATCTTTTCGCCCGTGATGGGAGGTTGCCAGGAACGGATATGATCCTTCTCTTCCACTTCCCTGCATCGCTCCCTTACCATTTTAAAATTTTCCTGGTATTTTTTTACTTTTTGTTTATTCTTCGAGGTAATATCTGCATCGCAAAGAATCATTAACGCATCGAAATCATCTCCCGCATCAAAAAGCAGCCTGCGAACAGCTGAATCGGTGATATTTTCTTTAGTAAGGCTAATGGGCCGCAGATGCAGTTCTACCAGTTTTCGGACGAATCGCATTTTTTCATTTTGTGGCAGCTTGAGCTTTGCAAATATTTTGGGAACCATTCTGCCTCCTACCACTTCGTGGCCATGAAAGGTCCAGCCATGTCCCTCTTCGAAACGCTTTGTGACGGGTTTGGCAATATCATGTAATATAGCCGCCCACCGGAGCCAAATATCCTGCGAAGATTGAGCCACATTATCCAAAACCTGGAGGGTATGGTAAAAATTATCCTTGTGCCCGTGACCGTCCTTATATTCCGCGCCTGCAAGGTCTACCATTGGTGGAAATATGAGCTTGAGTAGGCCGGTTTTATAAAGTAGATCAAAGCCAATAGATGGTTTGGCCGCGCTAACGATCTTATTCAATTCATCAGTTATTCTCTCCTGTGAAACTATACTGATGCGGTGTGAGTCAAGCCGGATGCCATTGAGAGTGGTATCATCAATTTTAAAATTTAACTGTGTGGCGAACCGTATGGCACGCATCATGCGGAGGGGATCATCACTAAAAGTCTTCACAGGATCGAGTGGCGTGCGAATTAATTTGGCGTTAAGGTCATTCATTCCATTAAAGGGATCAATGAGCTTTCCGAACTCATCTTTCTTTAATGAAATGGCCATTGCATTTATAGTAAAATCGCGGCGGTGCTGATCATCTTCCAATGTGCCAATTTCCACTTCGGGTTTGCGTGAGTGTGCCCGATAACTTTCTCTTCTGGCACCTACAAACTCCACATCAAAACTGCCCTCATGCGTTGCATGGTTGGCATTGTTAGCATTCCTGCCAATATTTTCCAGCTCAACTTTTATATGCGCGGTGCCAAAATTCTTGAAGAAACTCACTTTTGGTGAAGGATGAAAGCGGCTGGCTACGGCATGGGCAAGTTGAATGCCATCGCCAAGGCAGACAACGTCCGCATCCCTGGTTTCACGACCAAGGAGTTTGTCACGAACGAAGCCGCCAACCAGATAGGCATCAATGCCAAGATCAGAGGATGCTTCTGCAATCTGCCTGAGTAAAAATAATTCCTTGTCTGCCAGGTTGATCTCCATACCAGGCAAAGATAGCATACCAGTGATATGTGCGAGGTTACATAGCCCTTCATGCAAAACATTATCTTTGTTAAATGAACATCGCCTTCGATGCAAAGCGGGCATATCATAACACCACGGGTCTTGGGCACTATAGCCGCACGCTGATCAGGCAACTAGCCACACAATTTCCCGGTAATGAATATTTCCTTTTCAATCCAAAACCATCCAAATTATTTGGGTTTAACGGGAAGAACCTGCACGAGGTTTTGCCAACCCGCCTTTTTTCAAAGATGTTTACTTCTGCATGGCGAAGCAGCTGGGTCAGGAATGATTTAAAGAAGCTTGGCATTGAGTTGTATCATGGGTTGAGCCATGAGATACCAATTGGAATAAGTAAAAGCGGAATAAAAGCTGTGGTCACTATTCACGATTTGATTCATGAGAGGTACCCGCAACAATATTCGGCGATAGATGTGAAGATCTATTCAAGGAAATTCAGGTACGCCTGCGAGAATGCTGACCGCGTAATAGCCATCAGTGAGCAGACGAAGAATGATATCATGCAGTTTTACAAAACACCTGAAGAAAAGATCAGCGTTTGCTATCAAAGTTGTTCCCCGGCGTTTTCCGGGGAAATTTCGGAAGAGAAAAAGGAAAAGATACGTAAGAAGTACAAGTTGCCTGGCAAGTTCTTTTTGTATGTTGGGTCAGTCATTGAAAGGAAAAACCTTCTTAATGTGTGCAAGGCCGTTTTTCTTTTGCGAAAGGAGGTTGATATTCCACTCGTAGTAATTGGGCAGGGAGGTAAATACATGGAGAAGGTAAAGGATTTTATCAGGCAACAGCATTTAGAGGAAAAGATCATTTTATTATCAGAAAAAGAAGAGGCGAATGATATTGAATTTATTACCGGAAAAGACCTGCCAGCTATTTACCGGTCGGCCGTCTGTCTCTTGTATCCATCGTTCTTCGAAGGGTTCGGAATACCCGTTGTCGAGGCGCTATGGAGCCGGTTGCCGGTGATAACCTCGAATGTGTCATGTCTTCCGGAAGCCGGTGGCGATGCGGCTTATTATGTGAATCCCAACAGCGCGGAAGAAATAGCAGAAGGAATGAAAACGGTTCTTCATGACAAGAAACTACGTGAATTAATGATAGAAAAAGGCCTGGCACACGCAATAAAATTTTCGCCAGACAAGTGTGCCGCCCGGGTAATGGAAGTATATAATATGGCATGATTGATTTTAACAACGATATTGATAAATGCCTGGAGGTATTACACAGGGGTGGAGTGATACTATATCCAACGGATACGATATGGGGGATTGGGTGTGACGCTACGAACGAGGAGGCAGTGGCCAGGGTGTACAAAATTAAAAAACGCCCTGACACGCGGGCATTGATAGTACTGGTAGCGGATGAGCGGGAGCTGTTGAAATATGTGGCGCACCCTGACCCTACGGTTTTTGACTATATTGAAAATGCCGACCGGCCCACAACGGTGATCTTTGATGGAGCGATTGGGCTTGCGGATAATTTGGTGGCAAGTGATGGAAGCATTGGCATTCGTATTTGTAAAGAAGATTTTTGCAGGCACCTCATCAAGCGGTTTCGGAAACCAATAGTTTCTACTTCAGCAAATATATCAGGGGAGACATCGCCGGCGAATTTTGGTGAAGTAACCAATGAAATAAAGGAAAAAGCAGATTACGTTGTTCAATACCGCCAGGATGAACGTTCAGCCTGCGAACCTTCTTCAATTATCAAATTCAAGAATGGGCAAATTGAAAAATTGCGATGAAGGGACTTAAAGGGATTGAACGAAGTGATTAGGCCCGGTGTTCCGACGACGAGCTGATGTTTGAATAGGAATCTGGAATTGGGCAGTTGCTAAATGATCTAAGACGCCTACTCTGTTCGAAAGCAAGGTATCTGCAAATTTTTAGCAACTGGCCAATTCCAGATTCCCAATTACAAATTCCCAATTACAACGACCTTGAGCGATCTTGAACGACCTTGAACGACCATGAACGCTATTGCTCCGATTTTGTACCGCATGATTTGGGTTAAATCTTACTTTCGCATAAATACGAAACCGATGATCGAATTAATTAATGACGCGTGGAGTAACCGGGAATTATTGAAAGAAAAAAAATATGCAGATGCAGTAAGAAAAGTGATAGAGGAAGTTGATAAAGGAAACTTGCGTACTGCAACTCCAACCTCAGCTGGCTGGCAGGTGAATGAGTGGGTAAAGCAGGCGATATTGATGTATTTCGCCATTCAACCCATGCAGACCTGGGATGTGGAGCCATTCGAATTTTACGATAAGATGTTACTGAAAAAAAATTACAGGGAGCTAGGGGTGCGTGCCGTGCCACATGCGGTAGCCCGATATGGCGCGTTCATTGGAAGGAACGTGGTGCTAATGCCTTCCTATGTTAATATTGGCGCTTATGTAGACGAGGGAACGATGGTTGACACCTGGGCGACTGTGGGGAGTTGCGCACAGATTGGAAAGGGAGTGCACCTGAGCGGAGGAGTAGGAATCGGAGGCGTGCTTGAACCTCTACAAGCTTCCCCGGTGATCATTGAAGATGGCTGTTTCATTGGAAGCAGGTGTATTGTTGTGGAAGGGGTTCGCGTAGAAAAAGAAGCGGTACTGGGGGCGAATGTAGTACTCACTCAATCGACCAGGATCATTGACGTGAGTGGGACTGAGCCGGTGGAAATGAAAGGAAAAATTCCTGCCCGAAGTGTAGTGATACCCGGATCATACACAAAAAAATTCCCGGCAGGCGATTATGGTGTGAGTTGCGCACTTATCATTGGCCAACGGAAACCCAGCACTGATTTGAAAACGAGTTTGAATGATGCATTGAGGGAGTTTAATGTATCAGTGTAACTGGAATCAGGGCAGCTTAATATCTTACGTTTTGTTGCGAAATGAATAGGTGGGTAAGGATCCTGGAACTATTTGGTCAATTTATTGGGAATTATCTATTCTGATTTTGGCGGGTAAATGCTTACAAAGGGATCCCGATTTAAGGGACAAATAATTTTCATGAGTGCTGATAAAGGATGTTAGGATCTGTGTTTGAAGGAGGGAGTTATGATTGGGCCTTGTCAGGAAATTTGCGTCAAGTGCGAGATTTTTTAAGAGCGAATGGGAATTAGGGTAAATTTTTTTAGAGCGGATTGAAAATGAAGGTAATTTTTTGTGAGGGGATTGAAAAAAGCGCGGCAACTTTTTGTGAGCGAATTGGGATTATGAGGATCTTTTTGTGGCGTGATTGAAAATGAGGGTAATTTTTCGCGAGCGTGCGATAACTAATGAGTAATTCAGGAAATTATTTGTGAGCGAATTGGGATTATGAGGATCTTTTTTGGCCGGATTAAAAATGATGGTAATTTTTTGCGAGCGTGTGACAACCAATGAGTAATTCAGGAAATAATTTATGAGCAAATTGGGATTATGAGGATCTTTTTGTGGCGTGATTGAAAATGATGGTAATTTTTTGCACGCGTGCGACAACCAATAGTCATTCAGGAAATTATTAGTGAGCGAATTGGGACTATGAGGATTTTTTTGTGGCCGGATTGAAAATGATGGTAATTTTTTGTGAGCGTGCGATAACTAATGAGTAATTCAGGAAATTATTTGTGAGCGAATTGGGATTATGAGGATTTTGCGAGCGTGTGGCAACTGATGAGTAATGCGGGAAATATTTTTTAAGCGAATTGAAAATGGTGGAGTATTTTTTTGCGAGTTAATAGAATATTGAGGAATTTTTTTCGGGAATTGAAAATTGTGGAAAATAAAAAAGTTCTCTTTGAAATGAAAAGCATTTGAGGGCTTGCGTTGGGGCTTCAACTTTCCCGCCCGCGGGGCCCTCCCTCCCCCGCCTTCCAACCTTCCGTTTTTTTTGCCCTGGCAATGACCGTCCTGGACGCTTAAAGCATCATTTTTTTTAGTCAACGCCCCTCCCTCTGCCTGGCACTCCGGCTGTTCAGCTAATTTTTTCTCTCAACATTTGAAGCTTCACATGTTTGATCAAAACACAAATCTCCTTTGCCAGCAAAGCAAAACCATGAGAAAAAAACGATTCCTGGCGTTTTTTTCCTCGCGGATTTTCCCGAAAAATAGCCCAACTGAAATTCCGCCTTTCTCCCGCGCACTGCTTATTCGCTCATTGGAACCTGGAATTTCTAAACCCCTCATTACCGAAAAACAAAAGGATCGCCCCTCTTCCCTGCAACCGGTTAAATAGCTTGCCAACCTGAATGCAGGATAAACCGTTTTCCCTATCTTTGCCCCCCACAAATAATCTCACAAGCCGTGAGGTTCACAACGTTAACTGATTTAAACGCACTGCTCCGCCAATGGTGTAGGGTAAACGTTGTACCGCCCGGGTGGCGAAATTGGTAGACGCACCGTCTTCAGGTGGCGGCGCCGCGAGGTGTGCTGGTTCGAATCCAGTCCCGGGCACGAAACCTTCTCTAAGCCAGAGAAGGTTTTTTTTTGATGAGCGATAATCGAGCCTGATTCAACATACGCCTTACCGATCGCTCAATGCGTTCACTATCCTGCAAGTAGCAAAAGTATTATGGTCATAAAAAATTTTCTAATCAGCTTACCAGTTTGTCCCCCAATTATCATTGTCTCCACGATATTCCAAATTCCTAATTCTTAACTCCCAATTTCACCCAATAATCAGCCTATCCAACGCCTACTCTCTTATTTGCCCAAAAATCACCTTCCCCAGCCTCGGCAATGAACTATCTCCCGAGTTAAAGGAAATGGCAGAAAAAA
>Ga0196972_1000441_pt1 | contig 22244 bp, 19 predicted proteins | sample S1v_2013CmetaG_FD_148618 | JGI IMG/M metagenome (GOLD analysis project Ga0196972, IMG submission 148618) | Soil microbial communities from Anza Borrego desert, Southern California, United States - S1+v_20-13C | ecosystem: Environmental > Terrestrial > Soil > Desert | place: USA: California...
GCCTGAACAGCGGACGCACTATCGCCAGCTGTTCCGCAACCTGGTCTACGCGGCGCTAGAATGACCTTGCCGGCGGAGGCCGGCATCATCAATGCGGGAGGATGGCATGAACGGACAGGATGCCCTCGCAAGCCAGCGCGAACTGATCGCCGCGCTGGCCAAATCGCTGGGCGATACCTGTACCTTGCACGAGACCCACATCTCCTGGGTGCTTGTTGCCGGACGCTTTGCCTGGAAGTTCAAGAAGGCCGTCCGCTTCGATTTCCTCGATTTCTCCACGCTCGAACAGCGCCGCTTCTTTTGTGAAGAGGAAGTGCGGCTGAACCGGCGTTTTGCGCCCGGCATTTACCTTGACGTCGTGCCCGTCACCGGAAGTACCGCACAACCGGTTATGGGCGGCGCAGGCCAGGCAATCGAATACGCAGTGCGAATGCAGGCATTCGACCAGAACGCGCTCTGGAGCCGGCGCGCGCAGCAAGGCCTGCTTACCGGTACGGAAATCGATCGCTTTGCGCTGCGGCTTGCGCAATTCCATGAGCGGGCAGAAGTGTCTCCCGCCGAAAGCCCTTGGTGCTTGCCGTCCGCACTCCAGAAGATCGCAGACGACACGCTCGACACGATCATTGCCTTGCTGCCGCCCGGCCAGGCGCGGCGAGATACGGAAATGCTGCAGGACTGGGAATGGCAGCAGCGCGAACTGCTGCACGACGCTTTCATGCAGCGCAAGGCAAGCGGCCGCATACGCGAATGCCACGGCGACCTCCATTGCGGCAACGTCCTGACGCTCGACGACTCCGTCGGGGCTTTCGACTGCATCGAGTTCAATGAAAGCCTACGCCGGATCGACGTGATGAACGACATCGCGTTCACCTGCATGGACTTGCGCTCGCGCGGGCTCGGACATTTTGCCGCACGCCTGCTGAACGGCTATCTCGAAGCTTGCGGCGACCATGAAGGCTTGCGGGTATTCCATTACTACGAAGTGCACCGGGCGCTGATCCGCTGCAAGGTCGCCATGCTGCGCGCAGCGCAGGAGGCGGTACCGGCAGCCGCGGAGCAGTCGAGGGCGGAAGCCATGCGTTACCTGTCCTTTGCAAAGGCGAGGCGGGAAAGACGCCGGCCGATCATCCTGATCACGCACGGCTTTTCTGGCAGCGGCAAGTCCACGCTGGCGCGGTTCGCGGTTGAGGCGCTCGATGCCATCCAGCTACGTTCGGATGTGGAACGCAAACGATCGTACGGCGTATCGCCACAGCAGCGCGGCACAGACGACATGTACGCACAGGATGTGACGGAACGTGTCTATGTGCATCTCCGCGAACTCGCCCGCACAGTGGTGGAGGCCGGCTGGCCCGTGATCGTGGATGCGACCTTCCTCATGCGAGCGCAGCGGCAGGCCTTCTTTTCCCTCGCAAGGGAGCTGGACGTCGCGTTCGCGATCCTCGATGCCCGCGCGGAGATTGCGGAGATGCGCCGACGCATTTCCAGACGCATACGGCAGGACAACGATGCCTCCGATGCCGGCGAGGCGATCCTTGAACGACAGTTGGCTTGCCATGAGCCTTTCTCGGATGAAGAGATCCCGTATGTCATCGAAATAGATACGGCAGCCGGATCTGCACTCGACGAACTGCGGGAAAAGCTCGCCGCGATTCCTTCCTGAACAGTCGTTTCCGGCCCTGTCCACGCGCAGTTCGATTTTTCTTGATCCCGATCAATCGGTTCTCCAGGCGATTGCCCCTGCTCGCGACTTCCAGCCTTGAAGGGAGATGAAATTCTTCTAGAATGACCTTAAGAACAACAAGGTCTTGGAAGGCTGGCGGAGATATCGAAAGGAAGCGTCATGTTCAAGACGATACTCGTGCCAACCGACGGTTCGCCTCTGTCCGACCGTGCGATCAATGCCGCGGTTGAGTTTGCCAAGGAGACCGGCGGCAGCCTGGTCGGCCTTTCCGTTGCGGAACCGTATCCGTTCTCTCCGCTCTCCGGCAATACTTTTTCCGATGACCGCATGCGCTATGAAGACAAGGCACGTGACATCGCCAAGGAGTATGTACGGAAGATCGCGGCCGCGGCGAATGTCCTCGGTGTTCCTTGCAAGACGGTCGTCGCCCAATCGTTCAGTCCGAGCGACGAGATCGTCGCAACGGCGGAGCGCCTGGCCTGCGATGCCATCTTCATGGCCACTCACGGAAGAAAGGGGCTGAACAGGCTCTTCGTCGGCAGCGAGACGCAGAAAGTGCTGGTAAACACGACCATCCCGGTGATGGTCTTTCGTTGACTAACCCACGGAGGCAGGGATGCAAACCATCAAATGGTCCCAGGACATGTCGCTCGGCGTGTCGGGCATGGACGATGCGCATCGGGAATTTCTCGATGAGCTGACTGGGCTCCTGACCACGCCAGACCACATGTTCGCGCCTGCCTTCATGCGGCTGGTCGAAAGGATCGAGAAGGACTTCCATGAGGAGGAAGAACTCATGGAAGAAATCGACTATCCCGGCCTGCAGGGGCATCGCGAGCAGCATGCACGGGTGCTAGGTGCATTGCACCACGTTGCGCCGCATGTCATGGACGGCGACCTCAGCCTTGGACGCGAGGCGGCCGAACTGCTGCCGCAGTGGTTCCTCTTCCATCTGTCGACCATGGATACGGCGCTTGCATTTGCGCTCGACCTGGACGGCGGAGATATCAACCCGGCGACCATCCGTCTTGCCGCGGAACGCATACGGCAAGGATCGGACCGGTCGACGTAATCCAGTAAAGTGAGGTGAATCATGGCCAGGAATCTGATGAACTTCAATCCCTTCAACGAGCTTGCCCGTTTCGACCCGTTCCAGCGGTTCGACGACCTTTTCGGCGATGCCCGCTTCAGCCCGGCGTTGCGCGAAATGACCGGAGAGCCGCGCATCAGGATGGACGTTACGGAGTCCGACCATGCCTATACGGTCAAGGCCGACATGCCCGGAGTCAAGAAGGAAGACATCAAGATCGAAATCGACGGCAACCAGGTGACGATCAGCGCGGAAACGAAGCGCGAGTCGGAAGAGCGGGACGGCGAGTCCGTGGTGCGCAGCGAGCGCTACGTCGGGCAGCAGTACCGCAGCTTCACGCTGGCGAGCCAAATCAACGATGCGGAAGTGACCGCCAAGTACCAGGACGGCGTGCTCGAACTGGTGCTTCCGAAGCAGAGTCGCGGTACCGGCAGAAAAGTCACCGTCAGCTGAATGATGGGAATGCGTCCCGGCCGGTATCGGCCAGGGCGTATCCGCCGTCCGCGAGACGGTATTTTTTAAGAATGGAAATCAGATGTCTCCGTTGTTCACTGACCACCGGCATGCCACGCCATCCCGCCACCGTCCGATACACAGCCACAAGATCCTGCGTCTTCTGCTGGTGATCGGACTGGCACTGGCGGCCCCTGTGGCCGCTGCGGCCGGTGTTTATGTCGCCGGCAATGGCACATCCGCAGCGCAGGCCTTCGAACAGGCGCTTGCTGAGAATTCCCGCGCGTCCGGTAAACCATTCTGGATCGTCGTGTCCGGTAAAGAAACAGAGGCGCTGACGAAAGGCAGGGCCAGCGCCGATATGCGCAAGCAACTGACATCGGCGAGGGAGCGCGGTGCGGAAGTCTACGTGTGCCGGGCTGATCTTATCCGGGCCGGCATCAAGGACGAGGAATTGCTCGACGGGGTGGTGGCAATGTACGGCTACGACACGCAGGACTGGGCGGGCTTGCTGCCGGCGCGGAAAGAAGGAATCGTGCTTCCGGCCGACATGAAGCAAAGCCAGCTCATCCTGAAAACATGTGCCGGCGACACGAAATCGGGAGTTTGAACGGTTTTCGCCGTTTCAAAGTTGTTACAGATGTAACTTATTGTTGCTCATCAGCAACGGGAGATGGTGTATTGCATCTGTACACCGCATGCGGCATGTACACCGACTGTACTAGTCCAATGCCGGATATCCGATCCTGATTTTTTTCCTCCAGAGGCCATCCGGCCTCGCATCCGGGGCAGACCTGAATGCTCTCAACGACAAGGGTCGGGAGTATCGGCGGTTGCACGTCGATCGCGCTCCAACCCCTTGTGTTCAACAAATAGACACTCCGCGCACCAACCAACAATAACCGTGTTTTTTCTGTATGGAAAATCGGGATTCACTCCTTTACACTGGCCATGCTGGGGTGTGCCGTCTGCGTCTGCAGGAGGTACGCTTGATGTTGTTTGCAGCGGAAATCAGTCCCAAAAATAATTCGATCGGACATAGTCCGGCAGGCTGACTCTCGTTGCTCCGCGCAATTTGGTCGGGGGAGACACTGCTATGAACCTACGTACGGTAAGGATCGGTACGCGGCTGGGTATTGGTTTCGGAATCATTCTTGTCCTTGTGGTCTGCGTTCTTTTGGCAGACATCGTCATCAGCGCCAACGGACGGCGCGTTCAAAACGAAGGCCTGAAAGTGGCGACCGCGAAGGTGGCGGTCGCGAGCATGATGCGCAGCGCCGTGCTGGAGGGCGGCATCGCGATGCGCAACGTCGGCCTGCAATACAGCACACCGGAAATGCAAAAGGAGGAAGCAAAGGCGCAGGTGCAGCGCAAGCGCTTCCAGGACGCGCAGGACAAGATCCTGGCGCTGGGGCTGAGCGAGGACGAAAAGGCGATCGTTGCCAAGATCGCCGGTCTCAACAAGCAGACCGAGGAGCCCTTCAAGGAAGCAATCGAGAAGGTCAAGGAGTATGCCAACGAAGCCGCCGGCAAGCTGATCTCCTCACGCATCGATCCGCTCAACCAGCAAGCGATTGCCGAGATCGACAAACTGGTGGAGATGCAGCAGAAAACCGTCGACGGCCTGATCGAAGGCTCGGAAGCGGCCGGCCAGCGCCTGACCTACCTGCTCATGACGATGGGCCTGATCACGGTGGTCACCGGCGGCCTGCTGTCCTTCGTGACCACCCGCAGCATCACCCAGCCGCTGCAGGATGCGGTGGCTGTCGCCAAACGCGTTGCCGCCGGCAAACTGGGCGCGGAGATCAAGGTCGTCGGCAAGGACGAGACCAGCGAACTGCTGCGCGCGCTGAAGGAAATGGACGACAGCCTGTCGAAGATCGTCAGCCAGGTGCGGGCAGGTACGGATGAGATCGGCACGGCCTCCAACGAAATCTCCGCTGGCAATTCCAACCTGTCGGAGCGTACCGAATCGCAGGCCAGCGCGCTGCAGCAGACGGCTTCGTCGATGGAAGAACTCACGTCCACGGTCAGGAACAATGCCGACAGCGCACAGCAGGCCAACAACCTGGTGCGCTCGGCATCCGATTCCGCTATGAAGGGCGGCGAGGTGGTCGGCCAGGTGGTAGAGACCATGGGCTCAATCAAGGAAAGCTCGCGCAAGATCGTGGACATCATCGGCGTCATCGACGGCATTGCCTTTCAGACGAACATCCTCGCACTGAACGCGGCTGTCGAAGCCGCCCGCGCCGGCGAGCAGGGGCGCGGCTTTGCGGTGGTTGCCGCAGAGGTACGCACACTGGCCCAGCGCTCCGCCCAGGCGGCCAAGGAAATCAAGGACCTGATCAACGATTCCGTGAAGAAGGTGGAGAGCGGCAATGCGCTCGTCGACGACGCCGGCCGGCAGATGGAAGAGATCGTCTCCGCGGTCAAGCACGTCGCCGAGATCATGAACGAGATCACCGAAGCCAGCCAGGAACAGAGCCGCGGCATCGAGGAAATCAACCGCGCGATTTCGAAGATGGACGAGATGACGCAGCAGAATGCGGCGCTGGTCGAGCAGGCTGCTGCGGCGGCAGCGTCAATGGAAATACGGGCGACGGCACTCGGGCAGACGGTGGCAGCCTTTGATCTCAGCGCATCGGCCGGTGTCCTGCGCTCGGCTCATGTGGTGCCGATCGAATCGGCTTCTCCGGTGAGTACCGAGGACGGCGCCAGGGTCCGTTCAATATCGGCGGCAAGAAATGCGCCGCTGCGTCTGGGCGGACTCTGATCGCACAACCGGGGCGGCAGCTGCAAGTTCAGCTGTCGCGTGGACGGCGGATTCTTTCACTTATCGTTTCATCGCACGGGAAACGGGACACAGGCTGCAACGATCCCGTTAGTCGCTTGCAGTGCCCGTTTTAGCCACCCAACTCACACTTCCTCCTGTAAAGCTTGACAGGTTTTAGCCTTTCCGAAGGGAATCCTGTTGACGCTCGATTTCCCCTTGGCAATAGTACGTCCAAGCGGATCTTGTTCTCCGTGATGAAACAGCCAGGCGCGACGGCATGCGCACTGGTCTGCCGCTCGCCGTTCCTGATGCGGTTTGCAGGAACGGCCACTGAAACGACAAACATAACAAGGAGTCCCACATGAAGCGCTGCCTGAACGCATTTGCCGCAATGATGCTGACCTGTGCCTGCACAGCCGCCTTTTCGGCGGAACCGATATCACCGGCCTTGCAGGCAAAAGTCGACAAGTACAAACAGAAACTCGCCCAGTGGGCAGCGGATCCTGCCATCGTCGCAGCAGTCAAGGAAGCGAACGCCAAGGGGCCGCTGGCCGGAATGACCAACAGCAAGTGGCAGGAAGTTGAGGACAAGGATCCCGTCGCGCGCGCCTTCATCACAAACAAGGCAGGCAGCCTCGTGACCAAATGGGAAGAAGACAAGGAGATCAACAAGCTGGTCGTGCGTGATGAGAAAGGGAACCTGGTTGCCGCCAGCACCAAACCGCTGCTCTACAACAATGCGGTACGGCCGGTCTATATCAACGGGATGAAAGGACAGCCCTGGGCGGCCAGCAATGTCGCCCCCGACCCGACCACGCAGATCAAGAGCGTGCAGGCATCGGCGCCGGTGCTGGATGCAGGCAAGGTCATCGGTGTAATCCATGTAGGCATTACCACCGAATAAGCATGAATGCGGCCGCACTCGCGTGCGGCCTATCCCAGGAGATGCCTATGAAATTTATCCAGACCTCGAAGGTCGGTTCGCGGCTGGCGATCGGCTTCGGGATCGTCCTCGCGCTCATGCTGGTTCTGATCGCCTTGTCCATCAGCCGCATGTCCTTCATTCGCGCCAGCATGGATGGCATCGTGGAAGGCGACGCCGCCAAGCTTCGGCTAGTGAACTCGATGCGCGATCTGGTGCGCTACCAATCCGTCACCGTACGTGATGTCGTGATGCAGGAAGACTTCGCCTTCAAGAAGAAGGAACTGAAGCTCGCAAAGCAATCGAAGGAGACTTACCGTACTGCCGCCACGCAGCTGGAAACGCTCCTTACAAGCTCGGAGGAAAAAGCGACCCTGGCCAGGATTGCCGACATCGACAGCAAAGTCAGGGTTTCAATGGACAAGGCGATCGACCTGTCTCTGAGCGGCGATCAGGTTGAAGCTGCGAACATGATCCGTGACGAAGTCAGGCCTGGCCAGATCGAGCTGATCGGCGCGCTCGACTCGCTCCTCAAGCACGTGGAAACAGGATCGATGGAGGCCGCCACTGCCGCAGGCCAGACCTACCGCAACGCTGTCGCGGCCATGTTGACCGTAGGCACGCTTGCCTTGCTGATCGGCATAGCTGCAGCGGCCTTGATCACACGCACACTGCTGAAACAGCTTGGAGGCGAGCCGGATTATGCTGCACGGATCGCGGGACAAATTGCTGCAGGCGACCTTGCGGTGAACGTCGAAACCAAGGCTGGCGACCGCAGCAGCCTGCTGTTCGCAATGAAGGAGATGCGCGACAGCCTGGCACGCATCGTCAGTGAAGTGCGAAGCACCACGGATACGATCAATACTGCCGCCGGCGAGATCACAGCGGGCAATCTCGATTTATCCTCGCGCACCGAGCAGCAGGCAAGCTCGCTGCAGCAAACCGCGTCGTCCATGGAGGAGCTGACGGCCATCGTCAAGCAGAATGCCGATAATGCGCACCAGGCGAATACGCTGGCGAGCTCTGCATCCGATGTCGCCAGCAAGGGAGGGGTAGTTGTCCATCAGGTTGTCCAGACGATGGATCAAATCAACAATTCGGCCAGGAAGATCGTCGATATCATCGGAGTCATCGACGGCATCGCGTTCCAGACCAATATCCTGGCATTGAATGCAGCGGTGGAAGCCGCCCGCGCTGGCGAGCAGGGCCGGGGATTCGCCGTGGTCGCCGCGGAGGTCAGAAACCTGGCGCAACGATCCGCGGCCGCGGCGAAGGAAATCAAGAGCCTGATCGATGATTCGGTGGAAAAGGTCGATGCCGGCGCGCGGCTGGTCGACCAGGCGGGATCGACCATGTCGGAGATCGTTGAAAGCGTCCAGCGCGTGACTGACATCATCAGCGAGATTGCAAGCGCGAGCAATGAGCAGGCCGCGGGCATCGCTCAGATCAATCAGGCGGTCTCACAGATGGATGAAGTCACGCAACAGAACGCATCCCTGGTCGAACAATCGGCGGCGGCCGCAGAGTCCATGCAGACGGAGACAGGGCGCTTGTCGCAGGTAGTCAGCGTCTTCAAACTGAGTGCTGCGCAAGGGGTCGTGCTGCACGCCGCCGCTCAATCCTCGGTGCAGAATGCCGCCCCGGCGCCTGCGAAGGCAAGCGTGACCCGCCTCGGGAAAAAGTCCGCGTCGTTGAAACTTGCCGCCCGATCGTCCCCACCCGGTAGCAGCGGAAGACAACCGGTCCTCGCTTCGGAATGGGAACAGTTCTGATACATCAACATGGGGGCAGGGGAACTGCTTGACGCTCTCTTGTCCTCCTCTCCTGCACTTCCTTCATTTTGTGCCACATGGAAATTTCTTGCCTCACAGCAGGAAAAGACATGTCCATCGTCTCTCAAAACGCACGCTAGCCCCTGTAAGAGTTGACAGGATTGGCGCTTTGTCCGTCCTTCGTGATTGACTCGTCGAAGCGTCGTCGCGATAGTGCTCGTCAAGCGCTTATGCATATACCGCATGTACTTATGCGAAGCGAAGCGCTTGCATTTTCCGCACTTCACGTTTTGCATAGTCAACGAAAGGGATTCCATGACCACCATTGTCCGGCCTGTATGGTTGCATGCTCCTGCCACATCATTGCGCATTTCCGCAAACATGCTCTGTTCAAAAGGTGCCGAATGAACGTCAGGTTTTCCGGCGATCTGGACAATGACACGTCCGGCATTCTGAACGAACCGGGACATGCGGACAGGGCCAACATTTTCTGGCATGCAGGAAAGATCTCCGAGAGGCACAGGCAGGAGCAGTTTGGGCATCGTCCGGCCACGGTCTGGATGACTGGCTTGAGCGGTGCAGGAAAATCCACCGTCGCGTATGAACTGGAAACACTACTGCAAGCGAATGCACATCCCTGTTTCGTGCTTGACGGCGACAACATGCGCCACCGACTGAACAGGGATCTCGGTTTTTCACACGGCGACAGGAAGGAAAACATCAGGCGGGCTGCAGAGGTCGCGCGCCTGATGAACGAAGCCGGACTGATCGTGGTGGCTTCTTTCATCTCGCCGTTCCGCGAGGATCGCGCGATGGCACAGGGCATTATCGGCGAGGAACGCTTCATCGAAGTCCACGTAAGCGCATCCGTCGATGTTTGCGAATCGAGGGATCCAAAGGGACTGTACGCCAAGGCGCGTTCGGGAAAGATATCCGATTTCACCGGCATTACGTCGCCCTACGAGCCGCCGTTGAAGCCGGCCTTGAGCCTCGACACCGGCAAACTTTCCGTGGAAGAGGCCGCGCGTAAGCTGTACCACCGCCTGGCGCAATGTTTCGTATGAACGGCGCAATTCGAACCCTGCATGGGGAATATGCTGCGGCACCTCTTGCCCATGACGTCTTCAACGGCGATGCTGACGGGATTTGCAGCTTGCATCAACTGCGTCTCGCCTGTCCGCGGGACGCCGTCCTGGTCACAGGCGTCAAACGGGATATCGACTTGCTGAAGCGAGTGCCTTGCGAATCGGGAGTCGAGGTGACCGTGCTGGACATATCACTCGACACCAATGTGCAGTCGCTACGGCGCATCCTCGCCGGAGGCGGACGGGTCACCTATGTCGACCACCATTCGGCAAAGCACGCGTTCTCGCATCCGCGTCTCCAGTTATGGTGGGATGATGCTCCAGATGTCTGCACCAGCATTCTCGTTGATCGCCTCTTGCAAGGCCGGTTCCGGAAATGGGCAATCGTGGCCGCCTTCGGCGACAACCTTGCCGCGCCTGCCCAGGCTCTTGCTGGAATGGCTGGCTTGCATGCCCGGGAAATCGACGCGCTGGAAATGCTGGGGCGACTCATCAACTATAACGCCTACGGCGAATTGGTCGAGGATTTGTGCGTCGCGCCGGATGAGCTCTATCGTGCCATTCATCCGTTTCACGATCCGCTGGATTTCATCTTTTCGTCGATGCACTATCCGATTCTCGCAGACGGTTATCACAGCGATCTGGAACGCATGGAAAACCTGCATCCGTGCCTGACGTCTGCGCTCGGCGAACTCTATATCCTGCCGCCTACGCCCTGGGCACGCCGCATATCGGGGGTACTCGCAAACAGCCTGGCGGCACGAGGAGATGGACGGTCGTTTGCAGTGCTGACCGAGCGGACTGATGGCTCTTACGTCGTCAGTGTGCGGTCAGGCCGGCCGGCGCTGCTCGCCGCGGACGCTTTCTGCGAACGGTTCGAATCGGGCGGGGGAAGGAAATCGTCCGCCGGGATCAATGTCTTGCCTGCTTCCGATCTGGATTATTTCATCCGTGCCTTCTTGGAATACTTTGCGGGTGACAGCAACGCGTCCAGCGGAGAACGGCATGCCGGGCATGCATGAGGTGGGTGCGGAGAGCGCGCCGCACCGGATTGGCCTGACGGAGCTGGCATGGATATTCTTCCGTATCGCTTGCACCAGCTATGGCGGTTTCATGGCAATGATCGCCGTGGTACAGAACGTTGTCGTCGAGCGCCGCAGGCTGCTTGCAGACGAAGACATCCTGGAAGGGTTATCGCTTGCGTCGATATTGCCGGGGCCCACGGCAATCAATGTCGTAGCCTATGTCGGCTATCGTCTGCGCGGCGTTGCCGGCGCCGTGGTTTGCGCCGGTGCGGCCATCCTGCCGCCCTTCGCCCTGATGGCAGTGGCCGGTTTCGCCTACTTCCGCTGGGGGAACCTGCCTGTCGTTGACAAGGTGTTCCTGAGCATGACACCGGCAGTGGTAGCCATTGTCGTCACCGCTGCATGGCGCATGTGCCGCACCTCGGTGGCGTCGACGAAGGAGGGCGTAATTGCGGCAGGGGCTGTTGCAGCCACATTATGTGTAACCGGTGTTTATACGACGGTCGCGGTCATGGCTGCGGCTGCACTCGCGGGATGGCTGATGTTCGGTGAACGCCGCAAGCAAGGGAAACGCGCCGACACATTGCCCGTGAATTCACGCCGTAGCACAGAACGTCCGGTTTGGTATGCCAATCCCGGCTTGATGATTCTCGCGGTGTTGCCCGCAGCAATCAGCCAGCTTCCCCACATGGAATCAAATCTGGTCATCAAACTGTTCGGCGTGTTTGCCGGAATGAGCATGCTGATGTTCGGCGGCGGTTATGTGTTCATACCGCTGTTCCAACAGGTTGTGGTGGATGGATATGGCTGGGTGACACAGCAGGAATTTGTTGACGCACTCACGCTGGGACAGGTAACGCCCGGGCCGATCATGATCAGTGCCACCTTCATCGGGTACAAGGTGGCAGGGTTGGCGGGCGCTTTCGCCGCGACGTTCGGAATGTTTGCGCCATCCGCCGCGCTGATGGTGTTCTGTACGCGCCTGTTTGCGCGGATACGCGCGTCGGTCAATGCGCAGGCGATGCTGCGAGGGGTGCGGGCGGCAGCCACGGGAATGGTGTTTGCCGCGGCCGTCATGATTGGAAAGTCCATGGCACCACACTGGATTTCCGCTGCCGTGTTCGGGATTTCCATGGTTGCTCTGATGCGCTATCGCATCGAAGCTGTGTGGGTTGTGCCGGCCGCAGGAGCGGTCGGATTGTTTATCTAAGCGAGGAGAAAAGAAGGTCATGAATCCGGCAGAACAAGGTACTACGAACGGCGCGACGTATTCCCGTCCGCGTCCAATACTGATGATTCCCTTGCGCCGCTGCGGCAGCCACGCATTGCGGCTGCGGCTAAATTTCAACAAGCAGTTCTACTCGCCATATCCGCTGCATATCGTGGATTTCATGCCCCTGGTTCCCATGTACGGAGACCTGTCCTGCGACAAGGCCTATTTCCGGCTGGTGGTCGATGTCATCGGTCTCCAGGCCGCCAGCATGGTCAAGTGGCCCGATGTCGTCTTCGATCCCGTCGATATCTTCGAATCGATCCGGCACGAGCCGCGCAGCGTGCACCGTATCGCCTGGGAGTTGCTGCTGAGGGCAGGGGAGCGACAGAATGCCTCCGTTGTCATGGACAAGTCCCTGGACAATGTGCACTACGCCGATGAACTGATGAACCTGTTCCCCGACATGCTGTTCCTCAATGTTGTGCGCGACCCTCGAGCGCAGGTTGCATCCATGAACCGCGCCATCATCCACGACTTCGATAGTGCGTTGAACGCAAAGACCTGGGTGGACGCCCACAGGACAGCATGCGCTCTCATGGAGCAGTATCCCGACCGGGTTTTGACTATCCGCTACGAAGACTTCCTGAACGATCAGGAGACGACGCTGAAGAAGGTCTGCGCCTTTTTCGGCATCGACTTCCTGCCGGAAATGCTGGATGTATCGCGTTCGCCGGAAGCGCGCCAGATCTCGCAGATGTCAGCCCTGTGGTCGTCCAACTGCTTCCCGCCGATTGCGGCTAACGCGCACAAGTTCAAGACGCAGCTTTCGATGGACGAAATCGAAATCATCGAAACCCTGGCCCAGGACTATATGAGCATGTATGGATATGAACGGATGACGGCGGCGCGCGCGTCAATCAACGAGGACCTGTTCGCCGTCAGCCGTGAACGATCCGATATCGGAAGGCAGGAGGCATGGCGTGAACTCGAAGCAAGGAATTTCCGCGATTACGTACTGCGTCAGTTCCGTGCCGGCTACCTCGCGAAGGTTCGTACTACATTGGAACGATTACCGTCGCCGGCAACAAGGAACATGGCAACAGGCGGAGTGACGTTGGTGCCGTAATGCCTCAGACTGCGCTTGAGTTTGAACGCTCTCTCTACCCATAGCAAGGATGAGAGGGCAGCTCAGGCAAGCATGCCGAGTGCCGCCGCCTTGACGGCGGCTTGCGTCTTGTTGGATGTGCCGAGTTTGGCAACCACATTGTTGATGTGAAAATTGACGGTACGCTCGGCGATGGAAAGGATCTGGGAAATTTCGTACGCGGTTTTTCCTTCTGCGGTCCAGCAAAGAACTTCTTTTTCGCGCGCAGTGAGCATGACCTTCGCCTCGGGCGCCAGCTTCGGAATGAGGAGGTGAGCCATCGCGGCATGCGTGTATTGCGTAAGCCATGTCATCCGGGCCTCGTTGGCTGCCAACTCCGTTGCAGTCAGTTGATCCGCACCGCGCGCCAGCGTGAGCAGTCCCACTGCGCCGTTGGCGTCACGCGATGCCTGGGCCCAGCCAAAGCGCAGGCCTTGTCCCCGCGCCTCTTCCCACATTTCACGCGTCGATTCAAAGAGGTGATTCGACCAGACAACCGGCAATGTCGATCGCAGCGCATGCTGAACGGTGGGATCGATTTTCAGATAGCCGCATTCGCTGTAGCGATTCTGCCATTCGTCGGAATAATTGTTGTACATGGCCACGCGCGGCCGGGACACCGGAACGGGTACGCGAATCCCGTATGCGCAATATTCAAAGCCGATGGAACGGGCTATCTTGGCGACATGCTCGAACAGGTCGCGTTCCGATTCGATATGCAGGAGGGCGTTGAAGCAGTCGTCACGCCATGACGTCATTATTCTGACTTCCTTGCTTGACTGTAAAAGGACCGGTGGTGTGCGCATGTTTTGGCATGATTGGCATGACAGGTAACGCGTTGCGCAAAGCAAGGAAGGATATGACTTTGAAGCGTGCGGGTAATAACATGACGTAGGTTCATTGTTCTTCCGAATGCCATTACGAATACCGGGGACGCATGCAGCGAGACGGCCGCAAGGAAGACAAATCCCGATCCAGCCTTTCGTTCGGAAGCACGTTAGGCTCAGGTAATCGGCTTGTCAACTATGTCAACTATGACAGTGACAATATTTGAGGAATTTGCATAGACTCTCGATAAAAAGAGCGCGTCGCGCCGGAATAACTACACCCAGAGATAATGCGAATCCATGAATGCAAACCAGTCTATTCCCGCCTTCTCAATGAAAGGCGTATCGATGTCGCCTGATGGTTACATCCGTTTGCGGCTTTCTAGTTTAAGCATGCTGCCGTTTGTTCATTTGTTTTCAGAAAGTGACGCGGACTTCCTGCGCGAGTTGCGCGCCCAGACCGTACCCGCGAGGTCCGCCGGTTTCTCGGAGTGGAAAATCGACACCAATCCGCCGATTTCGATCGGTTGGAGTTGGTTTGTTCATAGCGAGTCCGATCGCATGCTCCTGGCACCTGATGCTGTGCGAAGCAATGTGATGCTGATCGATATGCAGGGCTATGATCTGGGGCCGCAGAAGACGTCGAGTTTGTTTGGCGCCTGGCTGAACGGGTTCGAATGGCAGCGGGTTGTCTCGACGGCGCTTGCTGAAACACTGAACTGACGTGCAACGAGCCTGATCGCCCCGATACGCGTTCTTCCAGGTGGAATTGATTCCCGTGGGATGGATGCACAGGCTCTTGCTGTCGCGGATAACGGCTGCCCCGGTTTCAGCCGTGCTCCTGATGCAGGCACCAATTACCCCCTGTCAACTCTGCCAGTATCGCAAGGCAGGCTGCAGCGCTGTAATGGCGTCGAACTAACGATCCGTTTGACGACCATGCAGACAATTATCGGCAAATCGAGAGAACTCGCTCCCTCGTTGAATGATGCTCTTGCGCAATACCGGCACAAGATATTCATTGAACGCCTCGGGTGGCCGCTTCCCGTCGTGAACGGCATGGAAGTTGACCAGTTCGATCATTCCGATACCCTGTATGTCATGACGACAGAGCCGGACGGAGCGATTTGTGGGTGCGCGCGACTGCTGCCGACGACAGAACCTTATCTGCTGAGCGAGATATTTGCGCATCTGATTCCGGGGGACATGCCTCCTCGTTCGCACGACGTCTGGGAACTGTCACGTTTTGCGGCTGCTACGGTCGATCCCGCGTCAACGATAGATGCCGCATGCAATACCCGCTCCCTGCTGGCTGCCTCGGTACGGATTGCCGCAGAACGCGGGGCGAAGCGTCTCATCACTGTTTCTCCATTGGGGATTGAACGTCTGCTGCATCGCATGGGAGTACATGCGCATCGAGCAGGCCCTCCCATGCTGGCGGACGGGAAGCCAATCTTTGCCTGTTGGATCGAAATTGATGACCAGACGCTCAATGCGCTCGGGATTCGACCGGATCACCAGACGGAAGAGGCCGATGAGGAGACAGCAGATAATCTTCTCACTTCGATTCCATCTCCAATAGCAGGGCAAGCGGCCGTACAAATCGCAAAAGATTTATAAGCAATCAGCGCTCCCATGCGGCGCTGCCGTCTAGCTCACTCAGGAAGAATGCGTTATGCCGGTACGGCCAGGAGCAGAGCCTGAAGTGGACATGGCTTCCTTGACGACAGCGATCACCATGTCCGGTTCGGAGAATTGCGGGAAATGCCCGCTCTTCATTGCCAACACCTGCCTCCCTAGCGGCGTGAGCGAAGTCAGTTCGCGTTGATGCAGGCGACGGGCGGCCATCGCGTCGGCGCTGGTGGCCCATGTCATCGCCGGCTTTCCTCCGGTAACCACCGTCAAGGGTATCGGCGGAAAGGGCGGTGCAGCTCTTATTTCGGAAACTGTCGCTCCCGCATGCATTGTTTCCGTATTGGGGTCGAGCGGGAAAAGCCGGTTCGCGAGCTTTGCCACGAATCGCTGAAGTCGCGTCTCATGCGCCGGAAGGAGATCGACGTCGTCAACCGAAGTTGCTTCGAGCATGACAACGGCCGCCACATCGGAAGGATGCCGCCGTGCAAAAAGGTTGACGATGAGACCGCCGAAGGAATGTCCCACCAGCACGTACGGTTGCCGGCATCCGGCGGCGGCCAGGGCTGCCCGGAGCAAGGCGATCATGTGCGATCCGGTTTGCGGCTTTCGTGGCTTCGCACTCCCTCCCACGCCGGGCCGGTTATAGGCAAAAACGCGCGCAACACCGGCCAATTCATTGAAGACCTTGTGCCAGCCTTCGATCGGTCCGCCGGAGCCATTGACCAGTACGATGGTGCCAGGCCCGTCACCTGCGACGACGTACTCGATCGTTTCCCCCTCGTACTCCACTTTATGTTTTTCAGGAAACCTGAACATGAAATGCTCTCCGTAGATGTGTCGCGCCAACTATAACCTACTGCCTTGCCAATACGGCAAGATCCCGTTTTCGAATAAACCAAAGCGCGGGCGTCGTGTCTATCCTGATAACGTCCAACCTTTCAGGCTCTGCGATGTTGAACCCGTCATGGCGGAGCCATGCACGTTCACAGAAAGGACGAATCATGCTGGAAGCTACCAATGGCGCATCCGCCTCGATCTGGATGTCCACCGCAACCGTTCCAACGTTTCCGCCGCTCGCCGCCGATATCGACACCGATGTATGCGTGATCGGCGCCGGAATCGCCGGACTTACCACGGCATATCTTCTCGCCCGGCACGGCCGCTCCGTGGCCGTCATCGATGCCCTGGGCATCGGCGCCGGGGAAACCGGGAGAACGACCGCCCACTTCTTCCCGCCGGACGAATGGTATGCGAACGTCGAGAAATCCCTGGGCAAGGACTCCGCGAAACTGGTGGCGGACAGTTTTTCCCAGGCAATCGCCCTGGTCGAGTCGATCGTCCGGCAAGAGATGATCGACTGCGAGTTCGAGCGCCTGGACGGCTACCTGTATGCGCTGCCCGGCAACAAGTTCAAGGACCTCAAACGGGAATACAGCGCAGCCCGCCGGGCAGGCGCCGATGTCGAACTGCTTCACCAGGTCCCGCGCATGAGTTTCGATACCGGACCCTGCGTGCGATACCGGAACCAGGCCCAGTTTCATCCACTGAAGTACCTTGGCGGACTGGCCGACGCCATCGCCCGCCATGGCGGAAAGATCTATTGCGGGACACGGGCACTGGACGTGGAAGGCGACGACATGACCGAGTTCGTCACCACGCAGAACGGGAAGATCCGCGCCAAGGCGGTCGTCATCGCCACCAATACCCCATTCAACGACCGGGTAGTGATGCATACCAAGCAGGCTGGATACCGCACCTATGTGATCGGCTTGCGCGTGCCGGCAGGCTCGGTTCCGCGCATCCTGCTGTGGGATACCGGCGATCCCTACTATTACATCCGGCTCGAGACTCCCGACCCGGCAGGGGATTACGACATCCTTGTCGTGGGCGGAGCCGACCACAAGGTCGGCCAGGACACGCATCCGCAGCACCGCTACGACGAGATCGAACTATGGGCGCGGGAACGCTTCCCCATGGCGCAGGCCGTCGAGTACCGCTGGTCGGGCGAGGTGATGGAACCGTCGGACGGACGGGCTTTCCTGGGCCGCAACCCGATGGATGAAAGGAATGTGTTCATCATCACCGGCGATTCCGGCAACGGCATGACGCACACCACGATCGGGGCGATGATCGTGAGCGACATGATCATGGAGCGCGACAATTCATGGCAGGCGCTTTACGACCCGTCACGCAAGGTCATGCATGGCATTTCGGATTTCGTGGCCGAACAGGCGAATACGCTGTCGCAATACAGCGACTGGGTCACGGGCGGCGAGGTGAACTCTCCCCAGGAGATTGCGGCAGGCGAGGGAGCCATACTGCGCGACGGCATGCACAAGCTGGCGGTGTACCGAGACGAAGAAGGCGGGTTGCATGCGGTGTCGGCAAGATGCACCCACCTTGGCTGCGTCGTGCACTGGAACGCGGCCGAGCGTTCCTGGGATTGTCCCTGCCACGGTTCGCGTTTCGATGTGGAGGGCGAGGTGCTGCACGGACCGGCTTCGTCAGCACTGGAGGCGGCAACACTGGATTCCGGCGACACGGCGCCTCGCAGCCCTGGTGACGCGCCGCGACCGCCGTCCAGCCCGGGAACCCTTTGATCCAAAGAGCCCGCAAAGACGAAGCCCGCGCAACTCGGGGAAGATACGCGGGCTTCTGACCACTGCCTCAGGGAGAGAAAATGGCTGTGGAAATTATATGCAAGATGCGGATTGCCTGCAGGCAGCGGTCCGGAATGCCTTGCGGGCTATGGGCTATTTGTTATTCCACCAAGCTCCCGCTACGCCGCTGACAAAGATCGCAATGCCAAGACCCAGCACGGAAATGGCGACGGTGGGGTAGTCCAGGATGGCGGCACCGGTCGCGCCGAAAGCCAGGGCGCCGCCCATCAGGCACACGAGCTTGTACACCTGCGCCGAGTGTTCCCTGGCCATTTCCTCTTTCTGGTCTGATTCATTCTTTCCCGGAGGCAGCCGCCGGCAATCTCCACATCCTCCCGGGTAATACGACGGCGCCTTCGGACAGCCATCACACGATCTTCGTACCACGCGCCTTCTCCACATGCCATGCGGACAACGCGTCCGCACGCGCGTCGATTAGAACAGAGCGATGACGTAAAAGATATGCGTACTTGCACGGAGGTTTTTTTCTACGCGGAATTGCTTAGAGGGTGTTATGAACCAGGGAAGGGGGCGCGCAGCCCCGAGAACCGGCCGAATGCTAGGCGCAGCGACGCGACGTGGTGGTTCCACGGCAAGGAGCTGCAACGCGCCCCCGTCCCTGGTTCATAACACCCTCTGGGCTTCGCCGCGACGCGATCCCCTCCCATATCTATGGCATGGCGTAGCTGCACCTCGTGTTGTGTAATCGTTCCTCCACACCGATACGCCAATCCGGGAATGACGTACGCCGATTACAAACTTGGCAAGGCAATACGCGCGCTATCGGAAACCCATGCGCGAAACCGCGACTGGCTGGGAAGCGCCGAAGTGTATCTGTTCACCCGCCTGAGGAACGAAGATGTGCCGCGCGAGGTGCGGGTGCATTTCGAGGAATTCCAGGCCGAAATCGAGAGATTGCAGGCGAAATACGGCTCCCCCGCGATGCACATCCCTGCCGCCTTGCTGACGGAGGAAGAGGTAATCCGCCTGATGAATCTCTTCGCCGATGTCGTCGCCTCATGGCCGGGGAGCGAAGACATGTACGCATGATGGAGGTGTGCCGCTCTATCCGCGGATCCACACCCGCATCAGCGACAGCAACTGCCCTGTGTCGACCGGCTTGGTGATGTAGTCGGACGCACCTGCTGCAATGCATTTGTCCCGGTCCCCCTTCATCGCTTTCGCCGTCAGCGTGATGATCGGCAACGAACGGAACTTCGGGATCTTGCGGATCGCCCGCATCGTGTCATAACCGTCCATGCCGGGCATCATGATGTCCATGAGCACAATATCGATGGACGGGTCGGACTGCAGGATCTCGATGCCGTCGCGGCCGTTCTCGGCGTACAACACTTTCATATGCTGCCGTTCGAGTACTGAGCTCAGCGCAAAGATGTTGCGCAGGTCGTCGTCCACGATCAGTACCTTGCGGCCGCCGAGGTTCATGTCCGCCGCCTGCACATCATCCAGCATGCGGCGCTGCGATTCCGGCAGGCTCTCATGCGAACGGTGCAGGAAGAGGGCGGTTTCCGCAACCAGCCGTTCCGGCGAGCGTGCGTCCTTGACCACGACGGTCTTCGCGATACGCTGCAGCCTTTCGGTCTGCTCATCGCTCAATTCCGCCGCGGTATAGACGATAATCGGGACGTCGCGCAGGGAATAGTCGGCGCCGATCTGCTCCAGCAAGGAGAAGCCGTCGATGTCCGGCAGGCTCAGGTCCAGGACCACGCAGTCGAAAGGCTGCCGCTTGAGCAGGCGCAAGGCTTCCTGTCCGCTGTCGACCGCCTCGATATGCACATCGCCGTCGCCGATCAGGCGCACCACCTCGTCGCGCTGGACCGCATCGTCTTCCACCACCAACAAGTGCCGCTTGTCGCTGGTGACGAATTGCTGGATGCGCGTCAGTTCCTCCTGCACGCGGTCGACGCTGACCGGCTTCTGCAGGTAGGAAATCGCGCCGTGGCGCAATGCGCGTTCGCGATCGTCCTGGGTAGACATCACATGCACCGGAATGTGACGCGTACCGGGATCGCGCTTCAGACGGTCGAGGACGGCGAGCCCGTCGGAATTGTCGCCGTCGATGTCCAGCAGGATCGCGGTCGGGCGATAGTCCCGGGTCAGGGCCAGCGCGGAGTCGGCCTGCAGCGTCACAATGCCCTTGAAGTTGCGTTCGCGGGCGTGGCCAAGCAGCTCCATCGCTGCCTCTTCGTCATCGTCCACGATCAGTACGGCAGAGTCGCCGGGCGTCACCAATGCGCGGTCATCTGGCAGGATGTTTTCCTCGTCCGCCGCCGGCAGCGCAACCGATACATGCTGCACCATGGACGGGCTGCCCTCCGCAGAATGCGTTGGCGTGTCCGCCGATGGATCTTCCACCGCCGTCGCCGGCATGTCGTACACGGCGATATCGTCCCTCTGGTACGGCAGGTACAGCGTAAAGGTACTGCCGACGCCCAGTTCGCTCTCGACGCGGATTTCGCCGTTCAGCAGACGCGCCAGTTCGCGGCTGATGGACAGGCCCAGGCCGGTGCCGCCGTATTTGCGCGCGGTACTGCCGTCGGCCTGCTGGAACGCTTCGAAGATCAGCTGCAGCTTATCCTGCGAAATGCCCACGCCGGTATCGGTGACGGAGAAGGCGAGCACGGCGTCGGCATGGGCAAGCGCCGGATGATCGCCCGACCATCCGGATCGCGCGATGTCGATGCGCAGCGCCACCTGGCCGTGTGAGGTGAACTTGAACGCATTCGACAGCAGGTTCTTCAGGATCTGCTGCAGGCGCGTGGTATCCGTGCGCATCGACGGAGGGAGCAACATGCCCAGTTCGACCGAGAAATTGATTTTCTTGGCATCGGCCATGTGGCGGAAGGTGCGTTCCACGTAGGTGCGCAGCGACTCGAAACGGTATTCGCTCATCTCCAGCGTCACCGTGCCGGATTCGATCTTCGACAGGTCGAGGATATCGTTGATCAGCGTCAGCAGGTCGCTGCCGGAACCGTAGATGGTCCTGGCGAACTCGACCTGCGTATCCGTAAGGTTGCCTTCCGGGTTGTCGGACAGCTGCTGCGCCAGGATCAGGAGGCTGTTGAGCGGCGTGCGCAGCTCGTGCGACATGTTAGCCAGGAACTCGGACTTGTACTTGGACGACAGCGCGAGCTGGGTGGCTTTCTCTTCCAGCGCGAACTTCGCCTGTTCCACTTCGCGGTTCTTGCGTTCCACCTCGATGTTCTGCTCGGACAGCAGCCGCGCCTTTTCGGCCAGCTCGAGGTTGGTCTGCTGCAGTTCCTGCGCCAGCGATTGCGACTGCGTCAGCAGCGACTCGGTCCGGCTGTTGGCTTCGATGGTGTTCAGCACCACGCCGATCGATTCCATCAGCTGGTCGAGGAAGGACAGGTGGGTTTCGGTGAAGCGTTCCAGCGACGCGATTTCGATCACCGCCATGACCTGCTGTTCGAACAGGATCGGCAGCACCACGATATTGGTCGGCGGCGCCGCGCCCAGGCCTGACGAGATCTGGATGTAATCGCGCGGCACGTTGGTCAGCCAGACGCGCTGCTTCTCCAGCGCGCACTGTCCCACCAGACCCTGGCCGGGACGGAAGGTGCGTGTCAGTTCTTCCGCGGATCGGTAGCCGTAGGTCGCAATGACGCGCAGGCAGGGATCTTCCTGGACGGGGTCCATGCGATAGAACACGCCGTGGTGCGCATAGACCAGCGGCGCCAGCTCGGACAGGATGAGGGAAGACACGGCTTCCAGATCGCGCTGGCCCTGCAGCAGGCGGGTAAAACGTGCCAGGTTGGTCTTGAGCCAGTCCTGCTGCGCATTCTTCTGCGTGGTCTCCTTCAGGTTGCGGATCATCTCGTTGATGTTGTCCTTGAGATAGGACACCTCGCCGCGCGCCTCCACCTGGATCGATCGCGACAAGTCGCCGCGCGTCACCGCGGTCGCCACTTCCGCAATCGCC
>Ga0196972_1000442_pt1 | contig 22187 bp, 25 predicted proteins | sample S1v_2013CmetaG_FD_148618 | JGI IMG/M metagenome (GOLD analysis project Ga0196972, IMG submission 148618) | Soil microbial communities from Anza Borrego desert, Southern California, United States - S1+v_20-13C | ecosystem: Environmental > Terrestrial > Soil > Desert | place: USA: California...
CACCTCATCTATCATTTTTTTCATTCTACATTATATTTGATTCATCTGTAATCCTCTTATATTGAATCATGTTTATTCATTGTTGAAGCTCTACTTAAAACCAATAAGATTATACCTAAACTTCTCCGCTACTTTCTTATTGATCTCAGCATTCTCCATATTGTTCTTATATTCTCCTGCCTGCTCCATATCCGTTATTCCAAGTTCATTGGCAATCTCAAATCTCAGTTCTCTGATGTCCCCTATGGAATTAGGATTTTTCAACCCGTTACGCACTCTAACACTCCCTTTTTGTTTGATGACAGATAACCATATCTTACAACTATTATGCGCCAAACTTGATCTTTAACCCCTTTTATTAAAAAGCGTATTTTTGCGACCTGTTTGAAAAGTATAAAGCATGCAAAATGAGGCACTCTAAATAATAATCGCATCTATTGGCAAAATCCTTTTTTACAGCAAAAGAATGGAGGGATCTTTGTGGATCATAACAAAGGATTGTCGCATACAGCTTATGGAGGTGTGCATGGTGATGCTTATATCCCGTATATTCCAGCCAGTGAAGCCATGCCCGAAATCACAGCAGCTTCCTTGATCTTAGGTTCTCTATTCACCATGCTTTTTGGAGCAGCCAATACCTACCTGGGACTAAAGGTTGGTCTTACCATCTCTGCTTCCATACCCGGAGCTATTTTGGCAACGGGAATCCTGAAGGGAATATTGCGGCGAAACAACATATTGGAAGCCAATATCATCCAGTCCATAGGTGCCATGGGCGAGTCTATTGCAGGCGGGTTGATCTATACTTTGCCTGCCATCATTATTTGGGGAATGCCTTTAGACCTGATAACCATTACAACAGTGGCATTGCTAGGCAGCTTGCTGGGCATCTTATTTGTCGTGCCTTTGCGCAGATTTCTTACTGTAGAAGAGCATGGCTCTCTCGTATATCCCGAAGGCATGGCTGCGGCTGAGATTCTCGTAACCGGAAGCATTGGAGGAACCGGGTTGCGCACTGTAATCACCGGACTTGCAGGAGGAGGTATGTATAAGCTCTTCTCAGGAGGTTTCAGACTCTGGGCGGAAGATCCAGAATGGGTAATCAAACCTATGCAGAACACCATCTTCGGTGTAAATGTGTTGGCATCTTTATTGGGTGTGGGCTATATAGTGGGCATTGAAGCTGCACTATATATGTTTGCAGGCTCAGTTGTTGCTTGGCTGGGACTGATACCGCTAATAAAATACGTTGGCAGCGGACTTACAGAACCTTTATTTCCTGCCGCAGGGCTGATAAAGGACTTAGGTGCTTGGCAGATTTGGAGCAGTTATATTAGGTATGTAGGGGCTGGTGCCGTAGCTACCGGAGGGTTTATAGGTCTTGCAAAATCTGCGCCTACCATTATAAACTCCTTTAGATCCGCAATCTCCGGCTTTGGTTCTAGGACTACCGTCGGCAAACGAACAGAAAAAGACGTTCCATTAACATGGATTGTTGCCGGTGCTATTTTGGTATTTCTGCTTGCCTGGCTTTTGCCCGTCATCCGTATTGGAGCTATTGGAGCATTGATGGTGATCGTCTTTTCATTCTTTTTCGCTGTGGTCTCTGCCCGTATTGTGGGCATAGTTGGTGTATCCAACAATCCTGTTTCCGGTATGACAATTGCTTCATTGCTAATTATTACATCGATATTTAGAATGCTGGGCTTTGTCGGCAGCAGCGGCATGGTTTCGGCAATCATAGCAGGGGCTATAGTATGTGTTGCAATATCTGCTGCAGGCGGAGCAGGTCAAAATATGAAGACCAATTACATCATCGGAGGCACACCCAAGTATGTTCAAATAGGTATGTATATAGGTGTAATTGCTGCCGCTTCCCTTGTAGGCTTAGTCATACTGCTGCTTAATAGCATTTATGGCATGGGTAATGAAGATCTGGCAGCACCGCAAGCGACTCTTATGTCCATGGTGGTAAAAGGGGTACTTACAGGCCAGCTGCCTTGGGCTTTGGTAATGATAGGTGTTATATTTGGGTTAATGTGCGAGCTGGCAGGCATCCCTGTGTTGACCTTTGCCTTGGGGCTATATCTTCCTATCCATCTTTCAGGAAGCATCGTAGCAGGCGGAATCATCAGGGTGCTCATAGATAAGAAATTTAGTAAGGATGAGGAACAACTGAAGCAGCAAACGGAGAGAGGTGTTTTGCTGTCATCAGGTTTGGTAGCCGGAGATGCGCTGATGGGAATCGTTATTGCCGCTTTTGCAGGCTTAGGAATCAATATCGCCATTGGCAAAACCTATGCCCCGGCCATAACAGGCAACCCTATTACGGCATCAATTGCCTTCCTAATGTTGGCATTTTGGGTTTATCGATTTGCAGCAAAAGTAAACAAAGATATTTCGAGGTGAAGATATGTTGTTTGGAAAGAATAATAACGAAGATAACTTTTTATTATATATACCGATTAAAAATCATAAGAACTGGCTGCATAAAGACAATGTGGTATACCTGGTCTTCAAGCACGATAGACTTATAGAGAGACTGGCAGCTTGGTTGACCAGAAAGCCCACTATAAGGGATATAAGGCTTGATGGTCTAGGTACAAGAGTCTGGCAGCTGATTGACGGAAACCACACCGTATATCGGATTGGTCAGATTCTCTTAAAGGAGTATGGTCAAGACTGTGAACCGGTTTACGACAGACTAATTGCTTATCTGAGATACCTGAGCAGAAGAGGCTGGATCAAGTTTAAAAACTCAAGCAAATCAAAAAATATCTCTATAAAAAAGGCATAACAAATAAAATCTCCCTCGGACTGACTAATCCAAAGGAGATTTTATTATCTTATCAACCAATCCATTTGCTCTGCTGTTGCTGTGCTTTGTTCAACCACCAAGCCCTCAGCTCCCGTAAAGCTTTTAAAGTCTTTTATGCAACGCTGCAATTCCTTCAGCATTTTAGAGGTTTTTTTGATATCAGGCTCCCACCACCAGTTTTTTATAATCAAGGTGTTCGCCGCTTTATCCAGTATAGGCTCAAATCTGGCCACAAAGCTGCCTCCATATAAGACAGGCAGCACATAATAACCGTATTTGCGTTGTGCTGCAGGCTTATATACCTCCCATCTATACTCAAAATCAAATATTTCTTTTATTAAATTTCTGTCCCACATCAAATTATCTAAGGGCGCTAATATAGCTCCGCGAGGCTTTATCGGTTCCTGCATCAACACAGTCTCCAATACCCTCCCATATCCTGCCCTCATATAAACAGGATATTTCAAGCCTTCTATATTGATTTCAACTATCATCTTTTTATCCAGCAGACGCTTTATTGCCTCCGTACGCTCAGCAGCTTTCATATCCTTGATTCCAAGCCAAGCATCCGAAGCTTTATTCCATAGCAACCCCACAGCGCCAATTCGTCTTAACACATGCCAATCATGGTATTGCTGAAGGGTTTCATTTGGGTCACGCATTTCAAGTATTTCTTTTGGCATATGCTTATCGGCAAAATCGTACAGCTTGCGTGTATTGATTTTATCAGAAATAATAAGCTCACCCCATAGGTACATGCTCTCCAAGACCGCTCTAGACAGTTTTGTTGGCGCCCATGCCCAGTCAACTACTTGATCCAGCTCCAAATCTGAGGAGGTAATCGGCCCTTTTTCTTTGATTGTTTCCCTGACATAAGGAAGACAATCTGCAATGGCTTGAATGTTAATATATCTCTCCAGTGATGCTTTTCTATTGCGTTCAAAATATGGCCAATCTCTGGTAGGATAGATAGACATTTCCTTATCCCATTCATCAAGAAGCAAGCGATCTTGATATAAAAGCGCTTGGAGCATTTTGGATTTATAATTCTTGACACGAGATTGCAGCACCAAATCAGGATTACGGCCTACAATATTTAGCGGATCGAATTGAATAGATCCCACTCTCTCAATAAATGCAAGAATATCATTTTTGCTTTTATATTGATACGCTCCATTTAATCCATGATAGAGGGCGAGAAACTGCCGTGCTTGTTCTTTTGTGATTTTGACCATATTAACACCTCCATGTAGAAAAAGAAGTATAACGGTACCGTTATACTTCTCTTATATTATACAGTTCTGGTCTTAGATAACACAATCTAATCCTTATGCGTTTTGAAGTACTAATCCGCCTTGCTGTGCAAGCAGTTGTCTCACCTCATTGATTGTATTGATGACACCGTTATAATCCTCGTAAAATACGATGATGATATCCTCAGGCTGTGCCATCAGCATTGCTTTTCTCAATGCTTCCTCCTCGTTCAGTTCTACAATCACGTTGTTTTTGTCTATGCCTCCGATAAAACAGCCATTCATCAGATGCTTTGCAATAACGCCGGGCTCTGTGCCTCTTCCATCCTTATCCTCTTTGATGACAATATGATGGAAGTGCTCCCCGCACATTTGGCCAATTCTTACAGTACTGGTTTCTGTCCTGTCGCCGGGAACGCCGATTACGCCTATCAATCTATTGTGCTTCATGTTCTTCAGGCTTGTGATTGCTTCCTTGTAGCCATCTATATTATGGCCATAGTCAATAACGACCTTGAAGCCTTGTACTTCATATATATTAAATCTACCTGGGTTTGTAGTATTGTCTGATCTAAACTTCTTAAGCGCGCTTGCGATGTACTCCAGCTCCACACCCAGTCCATAAGCACCTGCTATGGCCGACAGACTGTTTTTTACATTATAGCTTATTGCTCCATTTAGCGTTGCAGGTATATCCCATGTATGCAGCAATTTGATTTCTTCTCTGCCATCAAATATATAGATGTCTCCATCTCTGATATACACTGCCTTGCCGCCGCCGGCAATCTGCTTTTGTATGATCTCATTCTCAAAGCTTGTTGAGAAATAGATTACCTTTTTGTTTAAACGGTCTCCAACCTCCACACAGTATTTATCATCGGCGTTCAGTACTGCGTAGCCCTCATCTTTCACTGCTTCTACAACCAATGCCTTGACATGAGCCAAGTCATCAAAGGTATTGATTCCATCTAAGCCAAGATGGTCTTCGCTGATATTGGTGATGATTCCAACATCCGCCAAATCATACCCTAGCCCTTTGCTGACAATGCCGCCTCTTGCGGTTTCAAGCACCGCTGCGTCTACACGCTTATCTGTCAAAATCATTCTAGCGCTTCTATATCCGGTTGTATCGCCCTTCATGATGCACACATCGTTTATATAGACACCTCCGGTAGAAGTCATGCCTACTGTATGACCTTTTTCCTGTAAAATCTTGCTCAACATTCTTGTAGTTGTAGTTTTTCCGTTTGTTCCTGTGATAGATATCAGAGGGATGCTATTCTTGCTGCCTTCAGGAAACAGCATATCGACAATGTGTTTTGCCACATTCCTTTGTTTTCCTATAGCAGGATAATAATGCATCCTGATTCCAGGAGCTGCGTTCACCTCTATAACAGCGCCTCCATCCTCTCTCATTGGGCAGCTGATATCCTTGGTTGTGATATCGATGCCTGCGATGTTCAAGCCAATGATGCTGGCTGCATGCACCGCTATTTCAACGTTATCAGGATGAATCTCATCTGTCATATCAATTGCTGTACCACCTGTGCTGAGATTATCGTTTTCGCGGAGCAGCACTTGTTCTCCTACTGCAGGAACATAATCTAAACTCATATTATTTTTGTGCAAAAGGGCTTTTATAATTGAATCTATTTTAATTTTAGTAAGGGGCTTTTCATGGCCTTCTCCCCTAAGAGGATTCTGGTTTTCTAGATGAATCAGTTCCTGTACTGTACTTCTTCCATCACCTGTTACAAAAGGCGCAATCCGCTCCGCACAAGCAACTACCTTTCCATCTATGACTAGAACTCTATAGTGCTTACCTTCGATGAATCTTTCTACAATAATCTCTTCGCCGAACTGTTTTGCTATCTCAAAAGCCGCCGCTATCTCCATAGGGTTCTTGAGATTTACCGATACACCTTTGCCTTGATTGCCGTTATTGGGTTTGACCACTACCGGGTACCCTAATGTGTCTGCATGCCGGAGTATATCCTCCAAATGCTCAGATACAAAACCTTCCGGTATTGGAATTCCCGCTGTTTGCAGCAAGTCCTTGGTCAATTCCTTATCACAGGATATATCTGCAGCTATGCAGCTGGTGTCCTCAGTAATAGTAGCTTGGATTTTCTTGCCGCAACTTCCGTAGCCTAATTGAAGAAGGCTGCCCTTACCGAGTACGATAACTGGTATTCCTCTTTCTTCGGCTTCCTTTTTTATTGCAGCTGTACTTGGACCCAAGTCCAGTTTTGCTGCTTTTGCCTTTATCTCCTGCAGCTTGTTATTAAAATCTACTCTTGCACCCTTGCGGATTTCATTGAGCAGATGTAAGGCTGTGTGTATCACTTCATAACCTACCGTCTTGCTCCTAAACTCATATATTACTGAGTATATCGTACCCTCTTCCCCCACTTGTCTCGCTTTACCGAAGGCTACATTATAGCCAAGCAGATTTTGCATTTCTAGACAGATGTGTTCCATTACATGGGCTAGATAAGTACCTTCATTTAGTCTCTCAACGAAGCCGCCTCTATATCCTCTTACACATTTATGTTCAATTAAGGACGGTATATGTTCAAGTAAAAGATCATTAAAACCTGGTATATCGCAGGTTGGCGTTTCCGCAAGCTCCTCTAGGTCAATATCTGCTTTTATACACGGTTTATGAGTGTAAATGTTTCTACCTTCGTATATCCTTAACTCGTGAATTCTCAATTTAATAGCCTCCATTACTCTTTACTGCTTTTCGCTTGCGACGATAGCAGTCTTATCAACTAAGTTATAACCATATTTTTCTGGTAATATATGCACCCTTACATTGGTCAAAGCTAGTGGGTCATTTGGGTGCTGCTCCGAAATATTTGTATACTCTATATCCTTACCGTCCACTACAGTGACAACGCCGTTTCCAATGACTGAAAATGTCTCATTGCTGTCCACTACAATAGCAGTATCTTCATCAATTCCTATTCCAATAATGTTAGGGTTTTGCGCAACACCAGCAAAAAGTCTGCTTATACGACCTCGCTGGTTAAAATGCTGGTCAATGATTACACCTTTTATCAATCCCATTCCTGGGGCTAGCTTAATGGTGCATTTTGTGGGAGCTTCTTGGTCTTCACCCTCCACAATCATTACTTCGCTCATCATGGATGCTCCGGCGCTAGTTCCCGCTATGACTCTTCCCTCAGTGCAGAAATTGTGAATCAAATCATGAAAGTCTGTGCCACCTATGATACTTGAAATTCTCAATTGATCTCCACCTGTAAAGAATAAACAGGTATAGTCCATGATGTGCTCCAAATTTCCATGGATTTCTGATGTCTTCCTACCGCATATATTAATTGTAGTTATTTCTTTTGCTCCAAGATCTTTAAATAGGTTCTCATATTCTTGCCCGACTTCTTCAGGAAGCTTGGTGGCTGTTGTTACGATGCCTATTTTAGCCTCTTTGCCTCCTGCGAGTTTGACAACTTCCTTCAGGATGACTTTGTCTTCCTTTTTGTCTTCTCCTCCACCTATTATCACCAGCTTGAAATCACTTTTTTCATTCATTCCTTTATATCTCCACCTTTCGCTAACTTATTTTTTGCAATAGTTGAGATAATATGCTTTGAGTTTAAGTCATTCATGAGCTTTCTAGCACTCATTTGGAAAATCCATGAAATTCACAAATATCATACTTAAAATTTTCACCATAAAAACCCTAATAAATTCTTAAATTATTAATTTTTTTTGCAATTGTATAAAATAAAATTATAATAAATCCTTTGTAAAAAATTGTTATTTTTTATACAAGAAAACGCCGCGGTTTGAATATAAGCAAACAGCAGCGCTTCTCATTCATCGACAGAATTTATGTATAATTACTTTTCATAAAAATAATTCCTTGGCACACGGGAAGTAATACGCTGTAGTTGCTCATCCACCTCGGAATTAAGGGCATAGCATGCATCTTCCCAGGTGATTTGCTCATCACCCTGACGTCCTATAAGTACCGCTTCATCATACTCCCTTACTTCATCTTTTATGTCAGTAATATCTACTTCCAGACAATCCATTGAGTAATTGACTACAGGTGCCTTCTGCTTATTGATAATAACCTGCTTCCATCCTCTTGAAACACCATCTCCATACCCCGCACCTATTACAGCAATTCGACAATCCCTATCTGCTAAGAATCGGTCCCCATAGCCAATGGGCTGCCCAGCTTTCACTTCGATTATTTTTGTAATTCTTGCAATAAAAGAAGTCAAAGGCAGTACTCCCGCTGGCATGACCTTCTGATTTTTCAGATATTCTTCTCCATATAGTAAAATGCCGCAGCGAACCATCTCAAACTGTGCCTCAGGGTACATCAATATACCACCGGATGCCGCAGTATGAGCTACTGGTGGCCGAATTCCCTCCTCCTCCAAGTGATCTAGCAATCTGCTGAAAAGTCCAATTTGCGAGTCTGTAAAATCTTTGTTGAATTCCGGATCCCTAAAGTGGGTGTATATGCCTTCCACTTCTATATTGCTGCAATTTTTATGAATGCTTCGTATGAAATCAGGAACCTCTTCTACCCGAATTCCAAATCGGTTTAGGCCGGTATTCACCTTGATATGTGCCTTGATAATCTTATTTTTTTCCTTCGCGCATTTGTTTACTTCAAAGGCTACACGTTCATTGTCAAGCATGACGGTGGCATCATATTCCACTGCTGTCATCCCTTGACTCGGCATAATTGGAGCAAGCAGTACAATAGGGATTTTTATGCCTGCCTCACGCAATTCGATTACCTCTGCTATACGAACAACACCTAAGCTGTTGCATCCGAACTCCTCTAGGGCTTTGGAAATTGGCACCAGACCATGGTTGTAGGCATTGCCCTTAACAACCGCCATAAACTTTACTCCAGTCCTCAGTAGCTTTGAGATTGCTTGAAAGTTTCTCTTCAATTGGCTTAGGTTAATATCTAATCTATTTACTTCTTCAACATGATTTTTATTCATTAAATCAATCGCTGTTTGCATATTCCACTCCCCTTAATTTGTTTATATATAATTAGGATACATTGATATACTTTTGTTATACTCTATTTGTATTAGAATTCCTTTTATGCCTAAACCTCTGTATAATAGTATATATATAATGTTGACGGAATGGATGGATGGATATGAATAGCATGAACGAACTAATATGGATTTTAACAATAATCATATCAGCATTTATTTTGCTACTTTTTGCAGGCAATTATTTTTATAATTTCGCTGTTTTGCGGCAAAAAAAGGAGTTTATGAGCAGTGACCCGGAGCTTAAGGAAACGAATTCAGGCGCTGGCTGGGATAGCAACAAGGAATGGCTGCAGCTGCAGCATCAAGAAGAATGGTGTATCGAAGCCTTTGATAAGCTGCGGTTGTTTGCACTTTATCTGCCTTGCCCTATTCCATCAGACAAGACCGCCATTCTAGTGCATGGCTACAGCAGTTGGCATGGTTCAATGGGCGGCTTTGCACAGTATTATCTGGAAAGCCTGGGCTATAATGTACTGCTGCCGGACCTCAGAGGACACGGCAAAAGCGAGGGAAATTACCTGGGTTTTGGCTGGCATGACCGCCTGGATATATTGAAGTGGATTGATGAATTAAACCGCTGGATGGATGGCCAAATCATATTGCACGGCGTTTCCATGGGAGGCAGCACAGTACTTATGACTAGTGGAGAGCCTTTGCCAAACAACGTGAAGTGTATCATTTCCGACTGTGCGTACACCTCTATGTCAGAGATATTGGGCTATCAGATAAAAAGGATGTTCAGGCTCCCAAAGTTCCCTATCATGAATTTCACCAGCTATATTTGCAAGCTGCGAGCTGGTTTTTATATAGAAGAAGCTTCTGCTATGAAGCAGGTAGAGGAGTCCTCAACACCTACACTTTTTATACATGGCAGCGCCGATCGATTTGTGCCTTATGCTATGGTACATGAATTGTTTGAGGAGGCAGCTTGTGCAAAACAACTGCTTGTAGTTCAGGACGCAGCCCATGGCACATCCTTTTGGAAGGACCCGGGTTCATATAAGCACGCTGTGGAAGAATTTTTGAAAAGCCATGTATCATAATAAAAATCGAGTATGATTGAATCACATACTCGATTTTTTTCTATCTATTCATTCTCGTCGGTCAGGTCGTCTCCGAATATTGCCAGATTTTGATTGACAGGTGTAAACTCTGCACCATTCCAATGAAGCTCAGTCTGGATCACTCCTAGAGTATCCGCATTATAGAGTCCTATAACTCTTTGAAGCAAAAGCAAATCATAGATGCCATCTCTTTGATAATCCACCGGATATACATTTCCTAAAGGTATTACCTCCCCTAAGAACGGCGTATCTAGGTCAGGCTTTAAAGTACCATCCGAATTGTAGATTTGTGATAGATAATCGGAGCCTTTACCACTAATGTCAATGATGTATTTCTTTTTCGTTGTATCGCATATTACCTGTACCTTGTAGTTATTTAAATAATTCACCTGATATTTCAAATCATCGCTATAACCCTCTGAATCAAAAAGCAGTTTAGGGATATTGTTTGTATATGAATAAACATAATCATAAGAGAACCCGCCGCTACCGCCGGAATCTATGCTGACAAATATATCATCTACGCCATCCTTCGTAAAATCGCCAAGAAATACCGTAGGATTATAACCCATGTTCTCTTTCAAGGGTATGGTTGTGTATTTATGCGTTTTCCCGTCCTGTATCAGAATAGAGATATCCTCAACAAAAGGACTTCCAAGATCTCCCGGCCTATTGCCTACTGTGCATACGCTTTCAGGAATTCGATCTCCGTTTACATCCCCATCTTTGCAATCCATTATATAAACACTGTGACCGTTATAATACATCATTTGTCCGGCACCCTCATTTTGAGCATCTCTGCTGAAGCCATTATATGGCCATTGATAGCCGTTATTGTAAAACACAAAATCACCCCTATAAATAATTTGTGAGTCATATTCATCATATGATTCTCAAGGCTTATTGGTTTCACTTTTCATAGAATTATTAAGTAGACTCATCGGGTATTGCAGTTTTTAGTAAGACGCATAGGAAGTATATGGTAAAGTGGAATAGAAGTTAATTTTCTACAAGTAGGCTCCACAGATATAAGCGGCGTGAGTGGAGTATTTAAGCGAAATTCCTACTTCCAAATCCCTACCTGTAGAAAGCAGGAGTATGAGATCTGACGTATTGAGTCTTTTATTTTTGCAACGAAAAAACCTCTGAAATAAATCAGAGGTTCTAAAAAGTTCGACAGATTAAATGGTAGGGAGGCGTATCCTACATCTCTTATCAGACCACTTTCATGGCGCGGCAGCTGCCTGTTCTGCCCTCAATTAACCTATCTATAATATTTTTTTCTTATTTGCTTACATTATACCGTGCGTTATATTATAGTGTCAATATAATTTATTCATATTTTATTAATGTTCCTGAACTTTTATATATATTAAATTTATCTATTGTTATTGGGAATACAGTTTTAACCCATAGAACGCCCGAAGGCTTTACTCTGACTGCAACAATCATAACCTCGTCAATTACCTTTATATACTCTATGCTCTTACCACTTGGGTGCATACTAATATAGTCAGGATTAGAAATAATTTCAGGTGTTAATTCTGTAAGTCTTTTATAATCATCATAGGTCTTATAATCTTGTATGTGTTTTTGTGTATATTCGATTTTATCTTTGCTAAATATTATATCAACTTCATTAATATTCAAATTTAGTAAACCTATAACTTTTTTACTAACCTTACCTACACAATATGCTCCTTTATTGAGATTATCTATACTAAAATGCTCTATCATTTTTTAGCCTCCCACAAAACACATGCTTATATTATACCACATTTTGTAAGACAAGCATATATTTTGTAGAAATTTTATGTTTGTTGTTAATATTCTGTACTTCATTATATGGTATAATTTAGGAAGTGTGAATGTTTAGAGGATCATAATTCTAGTCTGGAAACTTAGGGTAACATAGCACCATCAATGTTCCTTCTTGGAATGCCAAGGCACATTGCTAATCAAGAACACCGTGAGAGTGAGGCGTTCACACGCAGACCGAGTAAATAATTTTCCATAGGAAGCTAAATTACAGCAGTAGAACAAAATTATAAAAATTTTAATTAAACATGGATGGAGATAATTATATGAAAGATGTAAAAGTTTCTATATCAGAGAAAAAAGGTGGATGCAGCAAAACAAATATAGGGGATTATTTTATAATTAAAGGTGGTAAACTTCACATACCTTTCAAGCAAGGAATATGTTATTATGCTTTATCATCTTTAATGCCAGTATTAGCACCATGGCAAATGGAGGAGGGTTCCAATGACCATTTTATTTTAAAATTTAAAGAATTTGTTTGTCCTATGGGAAATGTTATATATATAGCAGAACAGTTTGATAACGTAGATTTGGAAAATGAATTCTTCTTGTTCTAAAAAACCAGTAATACATAACATTCTAAAATGCGAGTTATAAGTATCAAAATAGTAACGTTTCTTCAGGGCTAGTCTTCGCGGAACTCGGCTCACCATATAAACAATGTACTCCCGTGGGACGGCGGTGAGAAATTAAATGCCTAGCCCACACACCTTCATCGGCTAAAGTAGCTAGATGGCAGGTTTTTGTAGTGCGACCCAGGGACATCGTGCATGCGAAGCGGTATAGCAAAACCATAGTTATATTGAGATTTAAAACGTTTTAAAGGAAGGTTGACACATGAGTTTTCAAAATAAGCTACGTTCGTACAAACATATTATGAATGTGTTTGGAATCTATTTGTTTTTATCATTTGCAGGGTGTGTAATGGTTGTGGTTCGTATCCTTACTACCGGAAAAATAACCTATGCATTCTTGATTTGGAATCTTTTTCTTGCATGGATACCTTTTGGAATAGCTTTGTTTATGAATTATATATATAGCTTTTACAAGGATAGTTCATTGAAGACACTATCCTTGATGGGCTTGGGAGCTATATGGATTTCTTTCTATCCGAATGCTCCATACATGATAACGGACTTTATCCATTTAAGCAGGATAAAATTCATTTCTGCCAGTCAAGGCTATAATATGAGTTTTATCCCCTGGTATGATTTTGTGATGATTTCATTGTTTATATTAACCGGGTTTCTCTTAGGATTCGTTTCTCTTTACATGATTCAAAAGCTAATGGTAGATAGATTTAACAAAGCAATTGGATGGATGGTAGTTGCAGGTACAATGTTCTTGAGTAGTTTTGGCGTATATTTAGGAAGGTTTATTCGTTGGAACACTTGGGATATTATTTCTAACCCTTTTGCGTTGTTGAATAGTATTTCAGAAAACATTCATAGGCATTCTTTTGCTTTTACCATTACATTCGGATTGTTCTTACTGTTAATATACCTTGCACTCTATCATTTAACACACCTGAATAAACATAACGTGGGTTTTAAGCGTGAGAATTAAAGCTTAGCGCCATCGATGGCCGCAAAATACAATGTAGCGAGGTTATTATGAGTATTAAAAATCAAAAGGATTATTTTAATCAAACCTTTGAAAACTGGAAAGAAGTATCCGATGAAAAAAGTAGGATAATAAATGCCACCATAGCTAGGTTAGAAGTATCAGAGGGGGACTCCTTACTTGATGTTGCTTCAGGGACCGGCATACTTTATGCAGTCTTGAAGCCGCTGAAGTTAAGCAATTATGTTGCTCTGGATATTTCAGAAAATATGTTGAAAGATTTAAAAGACAGATGCCCAGAGGTAAAAACGGTATGTGCTGATTTTGATAAACACCTAAGGCTAAAAGATCAGTTTGACTATATAATTATATTCAATAGTATCCCGCATTTCGAAAACCTGGATATTGTCTTTTCGAATGCAAATAGACACTTGAAAGCCGGAGGAATTTTTTCCATAGTACATTCCAGGACTCGTGATGGGTTAAAGCAGCATCATAAAAGTATCGGATATGACATAGGAAGAGATGCCATTCCAAGTGATGAATCTCTATTAGATCTTGCTGAAAGATATGGCTTCAAAAACTGTATTGTACAGGATTCCGATTTCTTTTATTTTAGTTGCAATAAATAGCCTAACTTAGATAAACCGGAGATTTTTAACAAGGCTGTCCTGGACTTTCTTCTAAATAATAAAAAAGATAAACATAGTTAGCGTACATGAATACCCTCTTAAATGCGCAGCAACAACAAAGGCTTGGGAGGTTTCTATGAATATTACTTACACTACAAAATTGATAGCGCCTGAAAGCCTGTACTCATTGTACGAGGTTCTTGGATGGAATGACTTTCTTAAGTTAAACAAAGAACAACTTGTACAAGCAATGGCGCAAAGTTGGCATGTAATCTATGCCTACGATCAGGAAAAACTTGTTGGCACCGGAAGAGTAGTATCTGATGGTGTTATAAATGCTTACTTGTGTGGACTAGGTGTTGATCCAGACTATCGAAAGCAAGGAATCGGAACTGAAATCAGCAGAAGATTGGCTGAGCAATGTCATAGAAGCAATCTTCATATTCAATTCTTTTGTGAAGAGGACTTGGTGTCTTATTATACAAAGATGGGCTTTAAGGTTTTTGCAATTGGAATGAAATCAGAAGAGATTTAATATGACATTCTAATGGAGGTTTATTTTGACAACAATCAGTTATAGAAAATTAACAGCAGTAGAGATAAACGAAGCTTTATTTACAGGTTTTAATCGTTATCAGGACGTGAAAAAATGCTGGCGCAAAGAAAGTGGACAATGGGTCCTAAAGGATATTGCTTTTACTGAGCAATGGGGACCCGAGGAATATAAACTTTTAGTTCATTGCCTGCAAAACACGGTAAAAACAGGCGGTACAGTATTTGGCGCTTTCCAAGACAACCTGCTCGCAGGCTTTTGCTCTGTAGAAGGTCAGTTTTTCGGCTCACGAAATCAGTACCTCCAGCTCTCGTCCATACATATCTCTTATGATAAGCGTGGAATGGGAATAGGAAAGGAACTATTCACAATTGCGTGTAATAAAGCCAAAACTATGGGTGCTGAGAAGCTGTATATATCCGCACATTCATCACAGGAAACACAGTCCTTCTATAAGGCTCTAGGCTGTATTGAGGCAATTGAATATAATGATGAATTGGTTGCAAAAGAACCCTTTGACTGCCAATTAGAATATGGATTATTCGATAGCAATAAATATCTACTTGGGGTGATAAAATGAAGTCTATACCTAATTTCCTATCACTTAGCCGCATATTGCTATCTATGGCTTTACTCCTTATTGTACCTTTCAGCCCGCTCTTCTACACGCTATACATTATTTGCGGACTTAGTGATATGGTAGACGGCTATATTGCTAGGAAACTGAAAATAACAAGCAAGCTGGGAGCTAGACTCGACTCCATAGCTGACTTCATTATGGCTGTGGTGCTTTTTATTGTACTTATTCCGGTAATCAATCTTACAAAGGATCTGATCCTATGGATTATTGGAATTGGTGCAATCAGAGTTGTATCTATGATTGTGACCTACAAAAAATACAGAACCTTTGCTATACTCCATACTTATGGGAATAAAATAACCGGCATGGCCTTATTCCTATTTCCGTTACTATTGATTTACGTACATGGCATTCAATTGGCATATTTACTATGTACAATAGCAAGCATTTCAGCACTTGAAGAACTACTTATTCACCTGACATCGCACCAGCTGGAGTTAGATAGGCAAAGCATTATTTATAAATGAGCCATTAAAAGCATGATAGACAAGTTTCAAAAGTGACTAATGAGGGGAGAATGTATATGGATTCAGCCTTGAAATTGAGAATTCTTTCTGATGAAGGAAAACTTCCAAGGGATAGCGAAATCCTTGATTTATTAAATTCCTCACAGCTGGTAGCTGATTTGACCGCTGACTTTGTAGAGAAGCCTTTATACTCGGTTTGGCGGATCATTGCATTATCAGAAATTCCATATGCAAAGAAGCTTCAATATACCCAGCAAGTAATCCAATATATAGAGCGGAATCTAGCAACCCCTATGGGTTTCTCCCTTACAGGCAAGGAAGCAGATCTGCTGCCCTGTTATAATGCCATGCTGCTTGAAGCATTTTCCAATCTAGGTCATCATCAATCCGGGACTGCACAAAATGCTTTGGCTTGGATCAAAAAATTTCAGCCCTTTGAGCGCAATATGCCAATAACTTGGACTGGAAAAGCGATTCACAAATACGGCGGCTGTATGAAAGCTACTCCTTGTTTCATTGGATTAGCCAAGTCAGTCAAAGCATTGGTAAGTTATAGCAAAGCCATCCATCATGAGGATAAAGAGGTAGAGGCCTTGATTGATAAAGGCATGGAATATCTATTAAAGCATGAGCTTTACAAAAGGCTGTCTACCGCTGACCCCATCAATAAGCACATATTGGACTTAGCTTTTCCGGCCTCTTATCAGTTAAATATTGTGGAATTGCTTGAACTAGCCTTTCTTACAGGGCATATCAATGACAACAGATGCAGCAGTTCTCTTGATTATGTCAGAAACAAAAGAACAAAAAACGGCACTTGGAAGACGAATTATATATATAAAGCAGATGGCTACCTCTCCTTTGATAAACGCGGTGCCAAAGGAGATTGGATAACCTACCTTCTTGGAAGATATATTTAAAACAATGGAAATACAAAGGAGAGATTTTATGGATGACAGGACTCAACAATACACCACCATCGATGAATACATTGCTACTTTTCCCGAGCATATCCAAAAGAAGCTGGTGGAGCTAAGAGAAGTGATTAAAGAAGAAGCCCCTCAAGCTCAAGAGAAAATCAGCTATCAAATGCCTACATTTTATCTAAATGGAAACTTGGTGCATTTTGCCGCCTTCTCAAAGCATATCGGCTTCTACCCTGCGCCAAGCGGTATTGAGGCATTTAAGAATGAGTTGTCTAAATATAAAGGTGCAAAGGGTTCTGTGCAATTTCCAATAGATGAGCCCCTGCCTCTTGAAATAGTAAGGCAGATCGTTGGATTCAGAGTGGCAGAAAATCAGCAGAAGAAAAAGAAATAAGCATATTAACGGAGGAAAATTATGATGGGTCTATTATCAGCAGCACCAAATATAGGTAAAGAATTGGAGCAGCAGCTGAATCAAGTTGGAATAGAAACAGCTGAGCAGTTGGTTCAAGTAGGCAGTAAAGAAGCGTGGCTGAGAATAAAGGCCATAGATGACTCTGCTTGCATAAACAGATTATATGCCCTAGAAGGTGCAATTCAGGGAATTCGCTGGCATCACCTTTCGGATGAAATAAAGCAGGAACTCAAAGCGTTCTTTAATACGGTAAAATAAAGACGATCAGGGGGAATCATGATGTATCACTTAAACAGCATAAAGGCTGATGATTTAGAAGCCTGCGCCGATTTATACGTGCGGGTTTTTAATGCAGAACCCTGGAACGACCAATGGACCCTTGACACTGCCAATAATAGATTGAGGGATATCTTTATGACACCAAATTTTGTCGGCATTTCCTGTATAGAGAACGGAGTGTTGCTAGGTGCCGCTTTTGGAAACTGCGAACACTGGTATCAAGGAATGCATTATAACTTAAGAGAAATGTTTGTAGCCCCCGAGATGCAGGGAAAAGGTATCGGAAGCAAGCTGCTAAAGAGTATGCAGGAACAAATAAAGGACAATAATGTGAACTCCATAATTTTATTTACTTCAAAAGGCAATGAAACATATGCCTTTTATGAAAAGAATGGGTTCACCTTGCTAGAAGGTATGGCCATGATGTCCAAAGAGGTTTGATATGGATAGAGCGCAAAAACATCGATTGATTACAGAAATTATTTGTGTGACGGCTGTATTATTCAGTATTGCTTGTGTATTTTACTTTATATATCACGAACCCTTCGAGATGATTGGTGATCCTATTACGGATAAAATACTGGCTGATTTAAACAGGCAGGATATGATATTTCACCCCATTATCGGCTTAGGCATATCCCTTACTGTGTCTATGTTATTGGTCTCCATTTTTGAATCACTTATTATGAATACCCTGCCTATTATCGAAGTGCAAGCCAGGCTAAAACAGAAGGAGTATTACTATCAGTCAAGTTCTCCCAGAACAGGCTCAATGTTGCAGCCAGCCTACACGTTGATCTATGAGCTGTCAGATGGTACAGAAAAGAAGTTTTTTGTAGACCCTATACTCTATTCGGCTTACTTGAAGGGAAATAAAGGCATACTTAGATATAAGGAACGAATCTTTCGGAGGTTTATTGGCTTCTTCATCGAAAGTGTAGAATGAATGCAATTGGAGTGTATTATTATGAATCTGATGCAGCAAACCCTGGAAATGCGAGGAATGAGCCGCAGTGAAATCATCGATTACTTTAACAGCATCTGCAGTAAAGAGGGCGAAACTTTCCAGTGGCAGGGATGTCGGGTAGAAGTCGGTTCTGAGATTTCGATTTCACTCGGCTCAATCAAAGTCCCCTCTGCAAAGGTGACTTTTGGGGGAGAAAAGAACTGCGTAGAATCCCTGATTGCGCAATTCCGGCTGAAATTTCTATCTGCGGGCGGGTAATCGATTATTGTGCATTCTATAAAGGTTACAATTCTTAAACTTTGTTATATAATAAGCTTAGATATATATGAATGATATAGCAGATTTAAATATAAAGAATATAGGTTCTAAAACAAAGGAGATTATAATGGAAACAAATGAACTACGACTTGCAGTCCTGATTGATGCCGAGAACGTTCCAAGCAGTAATGTAAAAGGCATCATGGAAGAAATCGCCAAGTACGGAATACCAACTATAAAGAGAATTTACGGAGACTGGACAAAACCCAATGTATCGGGCTGGAAAAACGTTCTGCTGGTCAACGCAATTACACCTATTCAGCAGTATAGCTATACAAATGGCAAAAACTCCTCAGACTCAGCCATGATTATTGATGCTATGGATATCCTGTACTCCGGCAAAGTGGAGGGCTTCTGCATCGTATCCAGCGACAGTGATTTTACAAGGCTGGCTATCCGACTTCGGGAGACCGGCATGAAGGTCTTTGGCTTGGGTGAAAGAAAAACGCCTAACCCCTTCATCGTGGCTTGCGATAAGTTTACTTATATAGAAATTATCGGCTCCGGAAATGTCCGCAAGGATGATACTGTAGAGAAGCAAAAAGGTGATACTGTCTCCAAGCAGTCTACAGATGCAATCATCAAAATAGGTGAGGAAATCATATCATTGATTTCCAATACCATCAATGATATTGCGGATGAAGAGGGCTGGGCATTCCTGGCGGAGGTAGGCAACCTGATTCAAAAGAAGCAGCCTGACTTTGATGCTCGTAACTACGGTTTTTCAAAGCTTACACCTCTTATCAGGAATCTGAAGCAGTTTGAAATTGATGAAAGAGATACCAGCAACAGCAAAGTGAAGCATATTTACGTGAGAAATCGAAAAAACGCTTAGTAAAAATCTCTGCGCATCGAGCGCCTTAGACTTTTGCCTAGATTTGCTTTGCAAATGGCGATAAACGAAAAAGGTGAAGGAACCATTCCTTCACCTTTTATAATGTCTTACCTGATCAACAGGTTCAAATCCCAATTTCTCATATATTCTTCCTGCATCCATATTATCATACTGAAGATACAGATCTTTTCCTTCCTGCAACAACATGGTACACAGCACCTTTAAACACTTTGTAGCCAATCCCTTGCCTTGAAGCCCTGCTGCAGTGCCTACCCCTACGATCAAGGCCGAGTCTTCTTCTTCAAATTCGCTTTGCACCACACTTACGATTCTTCCCTGCACCCTGATGCAAACACCTCTGCCTCTGCCGCTTCTCAACCGCTTCTCCATTACAGCCTTGGAACTAAAGGCAGTGAATACTTCCTCATATAATTCAACTACTTCATCCAAGTCTTCTGCCCATAATGGCTCCACTTCAGAGTACGCTTCAAAGTGAATTTCCTTGTTATGACTCAATTTGGCAATGATAGCCCCATCCTTGACATGCCCAAACAAACCTTTTTCCAACAGCCTGTCACAACAGCTTCGAGGTGCTATCAGCGTACTAAACTCCATATTTGATATGCAGTCAGCAAACCCATCCACATCATATTCCCCTTTGGCATAAAACTGCAGGTTGCCGGACAACCGCTTAAACAGCACTGCAATCAGCTGCCCTTCTTTATCCCATTCTCCTATGATGCTTTCATATACCGACTTGTCGCTTTCAAAACCCAAGCGGGCAAAATAATTCCTTGCACTGTCTTGTCTTATAAACTCATACACCTTATGATAATCCGATTGAAGAATCTCTTTCAGCATTGAATCACCCCATACTATCTTTCAAATAAAAGTCTTCTATAACCTTATATTAATAGATAATGCTGCTATTCACAAGAACCCAGCAGCACCTTTTTCAGCTTGCTTAGGAAGAAGCCCGCCGCTATTGGAGCAAGCCCGATAAATATCAAGTACCCTCTCCATACATCTGAGTCCGATACAATGTAAAGCAAGGTCAGTAATATGCTGCTGCTGATAATTCTGCCGGTGTTTAGCGCAATATCCTTGTTGATCATATACTCCACCCTCATATCCTCATCATGTGCCCTGCTTATTACATTATAAGTGGAAGAAGACAGTTGTATGAGAAAAAAAGGAACAAAGAATGCATCCATCACCACATAGACTAGCAAAGTCAGGTACTTTACCTCCAAAGCCAGCCCTAAAACACCCAGGAAGGAGCCGATACCGCCGGCGAATATGGCAAACCGTCTGCGAGGCGGCTTTACAAATTTTTGGACCAATACATAAGAACCAGAAGATATCAAAGAGGCAATCAAGGTAAGTTTACCTAGGGACATCTCACTTCCAGTGGTCTCCATGATAAGTATGTTTACTACAAATACAATAATGACGTCTCTTACTCCCCATAGGGCATTGGCTATCCTGACCGTACTCCATTCCTCACCATTTCTAGAAAAAGCCTTTTTGTAATCCAAGACACCGGAATAGTTTTTGCACTTCAGGGTCATGCTGATTAGACATAGTATGACAAAGATTATGAGGGTGATGGAAAAAACCACTCTATACCCCGCCGTCCCCGCAAAAGCGCTTATAATAAATGCAGAGGTAATCGGTGCTGCCGCAGAAGCAACTCCAGAGAAACTCCCATTATAGCCGTTGAAAGTATCTCTATTGGTCGTGTCCGTGTAGTCAAAGCATAATGTGTTGAATGCCAGCCAATAAAAGCCTGAGCCAATACCATGTATTACCCCAAGCAGGTAAATATAAACCGGCCCTCTTCCTCCAATGAGCAATATAAGCCAGAAGAAAACGGCATATGCCAGCAATCCCAATCTCAATGGCCATATTCCATTCTTCTTTTTGGCAATAATGCCTCCCAGCAGAAATATCATGGGTATTACAATATAATGCGTCATATTATATATAACAATTATCTTGAAATCATTGGTTTGTCTCCAGAAAAAAACATTTACAAATATATTGGAAAGACCCATGCCAAAAGTAAATAAAGTGCTTAAAATCAATAATGTTTTGGCGTTTTTGCACATATTGTTTCTCCTATTTAAAAAGTAATACTAAGTTATTATGTGCAGAGAACCTTGTCCATATTTCATTAACAATTTCAGTTTACATATTATCACTAAAATGTTAAGGTATTATTGATATTCCTTTGGAGGTATAAAATGAGTGAAACAAAAAATATAAAAATACTACCAGGCATCCTTTTGACCTTGATGATAGCAATACCTGCATGGTTGTTGGGCCGGCTGATTCCTATCATTGGAGGACCTGTCATTGGAATCCTTATGGGGATTCTTATTGCGTTTTGGCAAAGACCTTCCTATTTCAACGAAGGCATCAAATTTACATCAAAGAAGCTTTTGCAAGCTGCCATCATCCTGCTTGGCTTTGAAATGAATTTATATAATGTATTAAAAGTGGGCAGTCAAAGCCTGATGGTCATGCTGTTCACCTTGGCAGCGGCATTTATTACCGCATGGCTGGTGGGGCGG
>Ga0196972_1000445_pt1 | contig 22090 bp, 22 predicted proteins | sample S1v_2013CmetaG_FD_148618 | JGI IMG/M metagenome (GOLD analysis project Ga0196972, IMG submission 148618) | Soil microbial communities from Anza Borrego desert, Southern California, United States - S1+v_20-13C | ecosystem: Environmental > Terrestrial > Soil > Desert | place: USA: California...
TAACTTTTCTGTTTTGGCGGGCGGAATGGAAGTGCAAAGCAATAAAGCCTATTTCGGACTCATTGATTTCTACACTCAAAGCATTTTGGATCATCTTAGCTGCTATTTCTCCAGCTTGAAACTCCTCGGCATATAGTGTTTTGATTTCATACAAGAAGGGATTGTTGATTTCCATTCCCATTTTGATTCTTTCCAATGCAAAACCTATATGGTCTGTAAGTGCGATATGGATGTGCTGATTTAGATTTCCCAATAAGGATTCTGCTTTTGAAATGATTTCCTCGCTTATGCCGATGACGTCATTATCCAGTTGTTCAACCAGTTTGATATAATCGCCTTTGGTTTTACTGTCATAAGCGCCGTAAGCCTTTACGATTCTATCGTAAGGAAGGTTCACAATGGAGTTCTCGTGCTGGTTGAAACCAATGCCTTTGCCTACCAGGACCATTTCCTCATCTGTGCTCAGCTTATGAGCTAGTATTACGTTGTTATTCAACACTTTTAATATCCTATAGCTGTCAGGCTTCAAAGAATCTCCTCCCCTCTGAAAATAGGCACTCCAGGAAAAACAAAAGACATGCGCCTATACAAAAAGTATTTTGTGCAGGTTCATGCCTGATTCGTCAGTAACACGCCTTATATATTACTATGTGCTTGTATATGTTTTTATGACTGCGGTATAAAGTTTTGTTTGTGAATTTAATGTAAAGGACAGGAAGCTTGCACGGCCTTTGCTTGACGATGTCGGCAATTAGCTGGTTGTAGACGGCGCCCTGTGTTTTGCAGCACCGTACATATTGACAAAGTGGTTTTTGTGTGTTAAATTATGGGTGTTCTCTAAAGGGGAGTAGCTATGGCAATGCCATAAATAAAATCAACATACTGGAGTAATCCTGGTTTTATTTACTTTAAGAGGTTCTTAAAGAAGCGAGACTTTTAGATTAGCAAATCAAATGCTCTGGGTTTGTTAATCTATTTGTCTCGCTTTCAGTTTTTAGGAAGGCTCACATGCATAGTGGAAAAGCATATTGGGAGATGATAAGGAAGGACAGTTTTAGCAAGGCTTTACAAATTTGTTTAATATCTATTTGAAATATTGTTTTATGAGGTGATAAGCAATGATACAAGAATTATTAAAAGCTTTTATGCTTATATTTATAGCTGAGATGGGGGACAAGACTCAGATATTGGCAATGGCTTTTGCTACCAGATATCCCGTTAGAAAGGTGCTGTTCGGCATATTCATAGGCTCTTTTCTAAACCACGGCTTGGCAGTAATATTAGGAAGCTACATATCAAACTTTATTCCTATCAATACGATTCAGATAATTGCAGGTCTTGCATTTGTAGGCTTTGCACTTTGGACCTTGAAGCCGGATGATGAAGAGGATGAGGCGGATAAGGCCAAATCCAAGTTTGGACCGGTCCTAACTGTTGCAATTGCATTCTTCATAGGCGAACTGGGAGATAAGACGCAATTGACGGCAATCACATTAGCCACAGATGCCATATATCCTGTGGCTATATTAGGGGGCACTGTATTAGGTATGATAGCAACCGGTGGAATAGGTATATTCGTAGGCAAAAAAATCGGTGACAAAATACCTGAGTTTGCCATAAAAATCATAGCAGCTACGGTGTTTATGTTCTTTGGTGTTGCAAAATTATATCAAACTGTACCCAGCGCATATATGACGCCTGCTTTTGTTTCACTGTTCATTGGCTTCATTGGAATTTCATCACTGCTTCTCTTGATGGCATCTCTCAGACAAAGAAAGCAGCATGGAGAATCCGCATTATCAAGAAGAGCCAGAGAATTGCATGAATACTATCATAAGGTCGGGAAATGCATAAACAATATCTGCTTAGGAACAATGACCTGTGGAACATGCCAAGGCGATCAATGCATCATTGGAAATACAAAGAATTTGATCAGAAACGGGTTGGCGGACAGCAAGATGCTGCAGCGAGAAACCTTTGCAATAAGGAAGGAAACCCTGGAAAAGCATTTGGATAAAGGGCAGGCTTTGGAAAGCTTAAGGCTAACCCTGGAATTTATTAGAAAGAATGCTGACAGTCCTGAATTGGAAAACATACACCGTATCAGAAAAAATCTTGAAATGATCTTATTCGGGCGAAGCATTGAGCATATCAGCGATTGGTCCGATTATGCAAGACGTCTGACAGATATCAATGAGTCTATCGCAGTAAGCGTTTTGCAGGAGACTGGTGAAGAATAACATGAGACACGCTACGGATACTTATAGACTGTAAAGGTAAAAAGAGATGAGGCTGCATGACCTCATCTCTTTTTATTGAAGCTTTGTTAATAACGAGTTTTTAATATTTCCTCTTCATGGCTTTTCATCTTCTCGATTTCCGGTGGATTTAAACGGGCAAGCAATTCATTCCTATATTTTAGCCCAAGCAAGTGTCGGGAACGGGGGTCCCCCTCTTGGAGTGCATCAGTCCAATCCATTTTCTTGCGCTGGAAATAGACATCAAAATCAACGATGCGAGTTCCATCCTCTAAATACTCCATGCCCACAAGCATTCTTTTTATATACTTGGGGTCTAGGAACGTAAAGAATCGGAGTCTGTAAACACCTACAGACATCATAAACCTTGGATAATCCTTAGCCCAGGATTCTCCCAATACGATGCCCAATTCCAGAAAGTCAAAGATGTCAGCCAGACGTTTGTAGTGAAGATCATAAGCACTGTAGCGGTCGTAAATACGGATTTCCAGCTCGTGCCAATCCTTGTTGCCGATTCCCTTGTTAAGATATTTTAGTGCATGAAGCCTTAGGTTTTTAAACAAGGTGAAAAAGTGCTGGTCTATATATAGGCATTTTTCATAAAGATCATCGATTTTCATATTTCGATGCAAGGGTTTATCCGTTACGGCAACAACTGTGCCCTTTTCTTTACCGGAGTCAAGCAGGATCAAGAAATGGCCGAAGCTGCCTCCGTGATCTTTTTGTATTTCCTGAATGACATTTTCAAGATCGCCCATGGCGCGCACCATAATAATGCGGGGAGCAGTTCTGGTTTTTCCCAGCAGGGCAGTTTGTTTGCCGTTTATGAGCTGACAAAGTACAATGTCTGGTTCCTCGGCAATAATCAAGGTCGAGGCAATATCCTTTTCATCCACTACATCCTTCATTTGCTCAGTAAGGAAAAGAATAGTGAAATCCTCTCCTGCATTTTCAAAGGAGGACTGAAAGGAATGCTCCTTGGCGCCAAGGTTTTGTATGAGATAGTTTTTCAATTCCGCAATATTTGTACTTTCCAACAGCAGCATCTTTGGGCCGCTTCTCACCAGTGAAAACATAAAAGCCTCCTAATTATAACAAGATTTACTAAAAGGTTTTTGCGCTATTTGCAAAAACCTTACCCGAGCGTTTCAACGAGGCAAGGAATATTTAGTCATTGCTTGCTGTAGAAATCGAAATTCGCACATATAGAAGTAGAGGACATTTCTTGCCTCGTTATAATCCGATTTTGCCTCTGCCAACCCTATTGTCATCAGTACCAGCAGGATAAGGGTAGCAGCGATAGTTCATGGTTTCCAGTTCTATAAGGTTAATGCTTGTTATTCCATTTAAATAGATTTTTCCATCTGTTTCACCGCTTTTTATAGCAAGATCATGCCCAAATAAATTGTAGGGCGCAGGATGCTTGTGTATCTCAGCAGGGTAATGGGAAACAGCAATTTCTTTTCCTTCAATATTTAGTATTTCTGAGTTTGGTATGATATGACATCTAGTGCATAATGCTTGCAATGCAGATATATCATCATGATTTCCTAAGGCCAAATATATACCCTCTGCACCGGATTGCTCCATCAGCTTGACCAGCTGTCGGACATCCCTTTCGTACCGCCAAAGGGAGCCGGGATAAAGCTCAAGCTTAATATTATCTACCAGATCACCGGTATGTACAATATAGTTTGGCTTAAGAATGCTAATAAGCCTTTTAAGCTCGCCAAAAAAGGAGGAAGGGGTATCAGATATGTGCAACAGGGTTTTGCCTCTTAATTCATGTTCGTTCAAATCAGCGGGCACACGTCCGATCATATAATAAATCAATTGTTTGAAATTATTCATAATTTCCTCCTGTTGTATTATACTGGGTACTTACTGACTCAATAACATTTGTATGTTTATAAAAAAAGATGCTTGATTTCACTGAAGCAGTCAATGATATAATCCGGTTTTTCAGCCGCCAGCTCCTCCCTTGTATTAGAGCCTGTAGTGATTGAAATGACTTTTGCGCCTAAGTGTCTGGCAGTCTTTATATCCAGTATGGTATCTCCGATGATATAGATTTCATCATAGCAGCTGCCGTGGATGTGTTTTGCTTTTGATAATGCGGCTTCTGCTATGTCGTATCTTCTCAGGCCATCTTCGCCAAAGCCTCCGGTCTTGAAATACTGCCATACGCCAATTTTCTCAAGCTTATATTTCGCACCGATATTCAGTTCTCCGGTTATAAGGGAAAGGATATGCTCTGTATCACACAGTTTAGATAAGAAGCTTAACACATCGGCATTGTCTCTCCATACATCGGTATCCTTGAATTTCTCCAGCTGGTGATGATACAGCTTCATGAATTCTTCCCATTTGGCCTCGCTAAAATCCTGACGATGGTTGCGAAGCACCTCCATGAAGACATCCTTGTCAGACCTGGCGGAAGTATCTACCCCTTCCATGGCATTTTCAGCATGAAGAAGATTGTCTATAGCCTTTTGAAATGGAATGTCTGTTCTTGAATCTCTCTTGATGATGGTACCATTTATATCAAAAAATATAAGTGCTTTCAAAAATGTTTCCTCCTTAGAATGTGCAAGTATATCAGTATTCTACCATACTATGGCAATACGGCATAGATAGTATAAACTGCTATATAATAATCCTGCGTTTGTACTTAAATTATTATGCATTATCCCAAAAGAAGCTCCTGCTGCCATATAAGAATATGGGCAGAGGAGCTTTTGAAAATTATCTCTTAATTGCCGCATTTGTTAAGGCTGAAGGAGCAAAGGAGGTTAACAATCGCCGCAGCATCCCTGCAGTGTGTTTTCGTAGATTACGCGGCCTGATATGCCCGTTATGGAATTAGACGGCTGGATCGTGATTCTTGTATCTGCAGAAATAGAAACCACTGTAGGTAAATCTATTCTTGAAGACCAGGTAGGGGGTTCCTCTCGCGTTGGAAACAATTGATTACCAAAGCCTCCTATATCCCTAAAATAAGCGGTGGTGATATAGATATCAAAGTTTCCAAAATAGGATGGCGGAGGAAGCGTAGCCATTACACTGATGGACTGACCACCTTGAGGACCGAAATTTGCATATGCCACTGCGCCTGTTCCAAAGGGAATCCGGCCTCTTTTTTGCAGCTGTACACAACAAGGAATTGGTACCAGGGCCGGGACACAGAGTACATCACCGGGTATAAGCAAATTCGGGTTTGGAATATGATGGTTGTTTGCATATAAGGCTTCCAGCCTTACCCTGAAGATTCGGGACAGGGTATAAAAGGTATCTCCCGGTGATACGACATATCTTCCTTTAAAGCCTTCCGGGCATGAACTGGGAACCCTTGGACCTTGTCTAAACACATAAATCCCCTCCAATTTGTTTGTCCGAATAAAATCACAATATTTATACATTCTATGAAGCTCAAGAGAAATAGGTGCTTTCTTTGCTAAAAAATATGGAATTGTAAAAAATACAATTAATATATGATAGAATAGATAGGAATAAAAAAATCTAGTATATTCTAGATATCATTGAATTTGAAGAGGTGTAGGATGAAAAGCTTTAAGTTTACATATGGAGATAAACAATATGAACTAACTGATAATAATTGCAGCTATATATTAAATGATGAAGAGCAGCCGGTTGAGGGCATTGAACTTGCTAAAATACTTGAAATGCTGGAACAGCATGAGGATGTGTATTTTGATGTGGAATATTATGATGAGCCATGTCAAAACTGTCTTGCGGGCAAAGGGTCGAAAAACAAGCATTTCAAGTTCTTGGAATATCATTTTTATATCTTTTCAAAAAAGGGCAGATATGTTGTCAGCAGTATTTCAAAGGATTATGCAGACACTTCCTTTAATAAGCTGTTGAAGCAGCGACTTGTTGACAACAGCTATATTGCCAGCCTTATTGTTTGCGTGGAATGCGGTGAATATTCCATAGAAATTGAGCAGTGTGAGGTATAGCATAGCTGCCATTCAATGATAGCAGAAAATATTTTTTAGCTATATATTGCACATATTATTATTATACGAATTGATATAGTTATTTTATAGAGGAGTTACATATGACAAACTTTTTACCAGTAAATAAAGAAGATATGCTGCAGCGGGGATGGGAGCAATTGGACTTTGTTCTGATAACAGGCGATGCCTATGTAGATCATCCTTCCTTTGGAGCAGCGGTTATCGGAAGAGTCCTTGAGAACAGAGGCTACAAGGTTGGGGTTTTGGCTCAGCCTGACTGGGAAAGCAATGAAGCTTTCAAGGTCTTTGGCAGGCCAAAGCTTGGCTTCTTGATTACTTCCGGGAACATAGATTCAATGGTGAATCATTATACCGCTGCAAAAAAGAAGCGAAACGATGATCTGTATTCTCCCGGGGGAAAGGCAGGTTATAGACCTGACAGAGCAACCATTGTATATGCCAATAAAGTGAAAGAAATCTATAGTGATGTGCCGATTATTATTGGCGGATTAGAAGCAAGCCTGCGAAGGTTTGCCCATTATGACTACTGGTCCAACAAAATTAGAAGGTCCATCCTGCTGGATGCCAAAGCGGACTTGCTGGTATACGGCATGGGAGAACGCCAGATTGTTGAAATAGCGGAAGCCTTGGAAAGCGGTTTGCCGGTTAAGGAAATCACCTTTATCAAAGGAACAGTATACAAGACAAAAGACCGGGAAAGACCATATCAGCCAATATTTTTGCCGCACTATGACGAAATATTGGAATCTAAGAAACGGTATGCGGAGAGCTTCATGCAGCAATACAATAATATGGATGCTATTGTAGGAAAGCCTTTGGCAGAGGAATATAAAAATTATTTCGTAGTTCAGAATCCTCCGCATGAGCCCATATCGCAGGAAGAGCTGGATCATATTTACTCCTTGCCTTTTGCCAGGACCTATCACCCAATGTATGAGGAAAAGGGCGGCATACCTGCCATTAAAGAAGTAAAATTCAGCTTGATCAGCAATAGAGGCTGTTTTGGAAGCTGCAATTTCTGTGCTATCGCTTTTCATCAAGGCAGGGTTGTGCAGGCAAGAAGCCAAAGGTCCATACTATCTGAGGCAAAGAAAATTGTATGGGATCCTGAATTCAAAGGGTATATCCATGATGTGGGAGGTCCGACGGCAAATTTCCGTCATAGGGCATGTGATAAGCAAGTGAAGCATGGAGTATGCACAGATAAGCAGTGCTTATTTCCGAATCCGTGCAAGAAGCTGAAGATAGATCATCAGGATTATCTAAAGCTGCTCAGGAACTTAAGACAGCTTCCCAACGTCAAAAAGGTGTTTATAAGATCCGGCTTACGATATGATTATCTGATTCACGATGCCAATGATGAGTTTTTCAAGGAGCTGTGCGAACACCACGTGAGCGGGCAGCTTAAGGTGGCACCGGAGCATATATCCTCTGAGGTGCTGAAGAAAATGGGAAAACCACAAAGAGAAGTCTATGAAAAATTTGTGAAGAAGTACCAGAAAATCAATAAGGATCTGGGAATGAATCAATTCCTTGTTCCCTATTTGATGTCAAGCCATCCGGGCTCAGATTTGAAGGAAGCAATAGAGCTGGCAGAGTATTTAAGGGACTTGGGCTATATGCCGGAGCAGGTTCAGGATTTTTACCCTACACCGGGTACGCTGTCTACTTGCATGTATTACACCGAATTAGACCCAAGAACAATGGAAAAGGTGTATGTACCCAAATCAGCCCATGAGAAGGCTATGCAGCGAGCCTTGATCCAATATCGCAAGCCTCAGAATTATAATTTGGTATTTGAAGCCTTGATGAAAGCAGGGAGAACAGATTTAATCGGTTATGATAAGAAATGCTTAATCAAACCGCGGCAGGCAGCCAGTGCGCATAAGAGCGACAAGGCTTCGGGAACTGCCAAAAGAACATCTTCCCCAAAAGATAACAAACCGAATCAAAAAGGGAAGGGTAAAAGACATTGATTAAGCTGATATGAAAAGGAGTGGTTCAGATGTTTAGTGTGGATAGAAAACGATTTTGGCTAGTTGGCTTGAATGCCGCGGCAGGTACCTTCGTATTACTTTTTGCAGGTATGAAGATGTTTGCGGTAACTGCAATAGCAATGCAGAATATTGTTGCATATGTAATTTTTTCATTAATAGTAGGTGCAGTTGCAGCCTTGCTTGTTTATTTTAGATTGACCATTGCATTCTTATGTTATGTGGCAGGACTTGTGTTAGGATTTATGCTAATGTTTAGGGCGTTTATTTTTGATAAATCTGGATGGGGAGACTTAATTGGAATCGTATCCCTGATGATGTGGCTGCTAATAGGTCTGGGAGCAGGTTTTCTGCTGCAGCTGGTACGCCACTTGTATAAGAGATATAAGAAATAATAAAAGACTGATTTCATGCAGGCATGGCTTCTTCATAAAGGAAGAAGGTCATGTCTGCTGCTGTTTTGGGAGTAATTTCTCAAAAATGGATGCATAAAATGAATAGAATATAAATGAAAATTTATATCTGTGAGCAATAACGAGATAGAATGAGCTTGAGCTATATTGGATAAGATAGTGCAATAGGTTTTACTGCAGTTAATCAGGCAAATTTAAATCAGGTATTATCAGACCTGCATGCGGCTTTCAAAGTATTATGATATATGATATATTCTATTTAATGAATTTCACAGGGTACCCTGCGGGGTTCAGAACAACAAAATTAATTAAAGGTGAGGTAAAAGAATGAGAAACAAATCTTGGATCATAATAATCGGAATCGTTATACTCTTGGCATTTTATGTAGTAGGCGTACAAAGAAATCTGGTAAATCTCAGTGAAGATGTGAGTGCCTCCTGGGGAGATGTTGAGATACAATATCAAAGAAGAGCAGACTTGATACCTAATATCGTAGAGACGGTAAAGGCTCAAGCCATAAAGGAACAGGAAATCTTTACACAAATTGCAGAAGCTCGTGCGAAGCTGGCAGGTGCGGCTAGCGTACAAGAGAAAATTAACGCCAATGTTGAAGTTTCCTCTGTGCTAGGCAGACTTTTGGTCATTACGGAGAACTATCCTCAGTTGAAGCAGAATGAAGCTTTTCAAGACTTGAGAATTGAGCTTGAAGGTACTGAGAATCGTATCGCTGTAGCTAGAAAGAATTACAACGATAATGTCAAAAGATACAATAAGGTTGTAAAAGTATTCCCTACCAATGCTGCAGCTAATTTATTGGGATATGAGGCATTCCCATATATTGAAGCAGAAGCTGGTGCAGAAAAGGCTCCTGAAGTAAACTTTAATAAATAAGATCTAAACATCAAACTGCAGCTCTAAAAATATTTTTAGAGTTGCATATCTATGGATCATGTTTTTAAGAATTGGGGGCATGTAAATGAAACATTTAAGGCTGTCTGCAGCTTTTCTCGCAGTCATACTAATGATTGTGATGAGCTTTGGTGTTGTGGCGGCACAGGCACCGGAGCCTGAGATACCTAAACCTACAAAGGAGTTCTATGTAAACGACTTTGCAAATATACTGGACTCGGAGACAGAACGTGATATATTAAGCATTGGTGAAAACACCAATAAGGCCACCGGCGGCGGGCAGGTTGTGTTTGTCAGTATTGATACCCTAAATGGCTCAACCATTGAGGAATATTCAAATGCCCTGTTCAATCAATGGAAAATTGGTACTGAGGATAAGGGTATCCTATTTATACTCAGCATGCAGGAACGTGAATCAAGGATTGAAGTTGGCTATGGCTATGAAGGGGTCCTAACGGACATCGAAAGCTATAAGCTGCTTGAAAAGTTTGCGCTGTTGAACAAAGATGTCGGTATGGATGCTGCTGTAAAGACTATTTATCAGGATATCAGCATGATAGTAAGCGGTGAGGAAGACAGCGTTGTATATCCGGAAGTGAGACAGGAAGAAACGCAAAGCAGCTTCTTTGAGGAAAATCCTATTATGACCATCCTGTTTGCAATTATCATCATTGTGCTGATTGTCATAGATTTTGCACTGACTGGCGGGCAGATCACATTCTTTATTCTAAGAATGATTGCGGTATCCTCCCGAAGAGGCGGAGGAGGCGGCGGTTTTGGCGGCGGCGGAAGAAATTCAGGCGGCGGCGGTCGCTCAGGCGGCGGCGGCGCTTCAGGCAGATTCTAATAAAAAGATAAACCCGATGCAGAAAAAATGCTGCATCGGGTTTTTAAATTTCCTCCTCGGCATAATCAGAATCACTTATATTAGTAGGTTTCTCTCTAATTATGCTTAGGGCTGCAATTACCAGAATAATTCCTGCAATCTTGGAAGGTGTCACGGGCTCTTTAAATATCATGAAGCCCACAGTAGATGCTACAACCGGCTCTAAGGTGGCAATCAAGGATGCCTTGCCTGACTCTAGCTTGGACAGACCTTTTGTATAAAACATAAAAGGAAGTACAGTTGAAAACAGTCCTAAGGCCAACGCATAGAAAACAACCGCAGGGTTTGCAAAGGCGACGGCAATTCCTCTAAAATCTGTAAAAGGTATTAGGCCTATGCTGGCTGCGATGAAGGTATATACGGGTATCGTCATAGGACTATATTTTTCGAGGGCATACTTTGCAAATATGCTATATAATGCATAGCCTAAGCCGGAACCCAGGCCGGCTAGAATTCCAAGGGTGGAAACTCTTTGGTCTGCACTCTGAAAATAACCTGTTACCAATACACATCCTGCAAATGTTAGTATTAAGGAAATCAGCTTTATTTTGGTCAATTTCTCCTTAAATAGTATGGCAGAGAAGATCATGACAAAGGCAGGTGCAGTATACATCAGTATTGTGGCGACAGATAAGGAAGTGTGCTTAATTGCCACAAACAAGCACCAATTAAAAAATGCAAAGCTTATAATGCCTGTTCCAATAAAATATTTGATGTCGCGAAATTGAATTTTAAGATATTCTTTGTTGGTGAACAGCAGGTAGATAACCAACATCAAGGAAGCACCGGCTGCTCTCACTGAAACTACTTGTGTAGGTTCAAAGCCAAAGGAGTACAGCTTGTTCACAAATACACCTATGATGCCCCAGAGCATGGCAGCAATAACGATGAACAGATAGGATAGCCTATTCATTTTCTTCCCCCTTTAAAAGAGTATATAATGCTATTTTACTAAAGTTGCGAAAAAATTAATATGGATATTTTTTATCCGAATAGGTGAGGTAATTTAGTGGTCTACGAAAAAGCTTATAAAATATTTTTTTGAACACTTGACGTGTAGCAAAAAATGGTATATTATTAACAGTGTTAATAATATATAACATTGTTAATAATATTGATATGCGTTAATACAGGAAGGTTGAAGGAGAACATGTTGGATAGAGAAAGAATGGTTGACGAAAAGAAGAACTTGAAAAAAGAAAGGATAAAAATGTTCTTTCTGGAGGCAGCAAAGGAAATCATTGTAGAAGAAGGCGTCGAAAATATTTCAGTCAGAAAGGTGGCAGATTTGGCCGGCTATTCTTATGCCACCATATACAACTATTTCGAGGATTTGAATGAATTGCTATGGGATGTTAGAAATCTGCTGATTGGCGATATCGCCGGATACATGCAAAAGAAAATTAATGAGCCTTTATACGATTTGGGCGGGATTAAAAAACTGCTTAAGGTTTATATGTCCTACTATTTTGAAAATCCTAATGTCTTCAAATTTTTCTACTTTTACAAGCTCATTAAGCCAAGCAAGAGAGTCGAGGAAAACGGCGGTCTTAACTTCGAAGAGATCTGGAGTCAAACCTTTAAGGGATTTGTATTGAATGGCACACTGCAGGAATCGGATATTGAAGTAATATCAAAAATATTTATCTATTCGATGCATGGAATGATTACCATAAGCTTTTCTTACAACGAAGAGTTAACAGAAGAGAAACTAAATAAGGAGCTGGAGCAAATCATTGAATATGTATTAAAGTAGGGGGAATGACCATATGTCAGGATTGGGCCATGTAGGTTTAGGCTTTGCTGCCAAGGGTGTTATACCAAAAACAAAGCTGATTGTTCTTTTACTTGCAACAGAGGTTTTGGATATGCTATGGATTATTTTCTACCTTGCAGGCATCAGGTCTAGCTGGGTGACTCATGGGCTTGTCATGGCTGCAGTTTGGACTTTGACTACTGTATTGCTGACAGTTTTGATTACGCACAGCCTTCGCACAAGTCTGATCATTGGATTGTTGGTTTTTAGCCACTGGATTGTAGATTTCATCACGCATCCTATGGGTTTTATAATTCCTGCAGATATTGGGGTGCCGCTTCTTTTCGAAGGGTCGCCTATCGTTGGCTTAGGTCTTTATAATACCCTCGGAGGAATACTATTGGGCGAATCCATACTCATACTGCCCGGAGTATTCATTTATCTGTCAGCATCGAAAAGGATAAGAAAGATGAACCGCAGTTCCGAGGGCGGGTTAAAGCAAAGTATGTGAAGAGAATTTGACTAGCAAGCCCTAGAATAATTGAAGAATTCATAGAATTATATTAAAAGGAGAGTAAAATGACACAGGTAAATTATAATCGCACAGTGCGTTTTGAGAGTACTGAAGCAAGCAATAAAAGCATTTATCGGTTAGGCGGAGCCGCACTCTTTATAGCATTGATAGGAACGCTATTGGATATGATGATATCCTTATTGCCGGGATGGAGTGTCTCTGCAGTTTCTGAAACTGCTTTAGCCCGATTTGCACAGTTCCAAGAAAACTGGCTGATAGGGCTCTATCATTTGGATTTCCTGAATATGATATTATCGTTAATCATGATACCGGTGTTTTGTGCTATTTATACTGCTCATAGAGATGCACAGAGAGAATATGGGCTGTTGGCCTTGATTATCTTTATTATTGGTACGGCAATCTTCGTCGCCAATAACGCTGCATTACCTATGCTTGACCTAAGCATGAAATACTCTTTGGCAGCTACAGAAATCCAGCGTGCTGCATTAGCTGCCGCAGGAGAAGCTGTGCTGGCCAAAGGGGGACACGGCAGTGCGGGTGCATTTATGGGCTTTTTATTATCTACATTAGCCAGCTTGGTAATGGCTTATACCATGCTGAAAGGAAAAGTATTCAGTAAAGCTGCTGCTTGTATAGGCTTAATTGGTTTTACAATGCTGCTGTTTTATACCATTATTATTGCATTTGTTTCAAAATCAAATAATATTATCATGCTGCTGGCAATGCCTGGCGGTATTTTGGCCATTGCTTGGAATATCATAGTGGCAAAGAAACTATGGTCCATAGGCCGCAAATAAATATATAGAGAGGAGTTAATTATGAAGATCGGTATAATCGTTTTTTCTAAAACAGGGAATACAAGCTCAGTAGCAAATAGGTTTAAAGAAAGACTATTGCAGGAGGGGCATTCTGTCAGCCTTGAAATGATTACTGCCTTGAATGATGATCAAATGGAAGAAGGTAAAGTAAAGCTGCAGAACAGACCCGATGCAAGCGGTTTTGATGTCCTGCTGCTGGGTTCTCCTGTAAGAGGCTTCGCAATGTCTGCCGTGATGTCTGCCTATTTATCACAATCAGCAGCATTGGAAGGGAAAAAGGTATTTTGCTTTGTAACGCAAGCATTTCCATTTCCATGGATGGGGGGCAACCGTGCGATTGAGCAGATGAAGGCCAAATGCGAGACTAAAGGGGCTAAGGTCTGCGGTACAGGGATTGTAAATTGGTCCAGTGTTGGTCGGGAGAAAAAGATTGAGAATATGGTTCAAGGTCTGAATGGGTTATTTTAATCCGCCAAGGAGGTGGCTGTATGAAAAATAAAAAGCTGATTGCTGGGGCAGTTCTATTGTTGGCTGTTGTGGTTGCAGCAATTGCAGTGAAAACATTGTTTGGCAGCATAAGCGGAAATCTGGAAGGACTAAAGACCATGAGAATAACAGATGTTGATGTGTCAAAGCTGGCAGACGGAGTTTACGGGGGCAGCTATAAAGCATTTCCAATTGAGGCAGTAGTGGATGTCACCATAGAAAATCACAGAATAAAAGGTATAAACTTGGTGAAGCACAAGCATGGGCAAGGGGCTGCCGCTGAGGTAATACCCAACATGGTAGTTGATTCGCAGACACTGAATGTAAGTGCTGTAACAGGTGCTACTTACAGCAGCAAGGTAATATTGAAAGCAATAGAAAACGCATTAATGGATGCCAAATAAAAAACAGATAATGAAGATTATCTGTTTTTTATTATATATGTAGATTAGAGGGATATGCTTATGGTGCGCTGGCTTTCGCTGCTTTCCATCGCATATTCAATCATTCGTATGGTATTCCTAGCTTGTTCCGGTTTTACAACCAATTCACTCTTCAGCACAATCGCATCATAAATATTGGTGTAATACTCCCTATAATCACCTTTTTCGCTTTTTACCTTGCCCTTGATATCCAAGCCATTGACGGTAGTGCACAGCGTTCCATAGAGCTGTTCCGGTTCTTCTCCCCAGTTGGCTTTCGTCAGCGGTGTAAGTCCTGCTTTCAGATCTTCTTCTTGTATGTCGACTCCATATTTCACAAAGGAACCGTTTTCACCAAGCAGTATGAAGTGTGGAAGCTCTGCCCTTACCAGCATGCCTGATTTTAAAGTGACCTTCAGTCTGTCATAGTGAAGGATCAGCTCAAAGTTATCTGTTGTTTTTGCAATTTGTCTTTGCATTCTCAAATCTGCTGTTAAAGCTTTTGGCGTTCCGAAAAGATTTAGTGCTTGATCAATCAAATGGGAACCCAAGTCATATAATACGCCTGAGCCCGGGATATCTGCTTCTCTCCAAGCCCTGTCTTTAATGAAGTTGCGATACCTATCCATATGTATTTCACACTCAACCAGGCTTCCCAGCATACCGCTTTCAATAACTTTCTTAATGGTTTTAAAGTCACTGTCCCATCTTCTGTTCTGAAATACAGATAAAACCCTGTCCTGCTTTTGTGCAAGTGCAATTAACTCATCTGCCTCTTTGGAGTTTATTGTAAACGGTTTGTCTACAACAACATGCTTGTCGGCCAGCAGTGCCTCTTTTGCGAGGGTGAAGTGGTGTGTATTAGGTGAAGCGATGACGACGAGCTCTACTTCGGGGTCGGATAATATTGCCTTCACCTCTGATACAATCTGTGTTTTGGGGTAAAGCCTATTGATCTTCCGAATGCTTTCTGTGTTGCAGGTATATATTTTTGTAATCTCAAAGCCCTCTATACTGGATAAAACAGGACTGTGAAACACGCTTCCGGCCATACCGAAGCCAATCAATGCGGTATTTATTATTTTCATAACCCCTACCTCCTAAGATGAAATATCCATTAATTATTTTATTATATTCCATAATGCAATAAGAATCAAAAAAAACAGTCGGCCGATTTTTCATCGACCGACTGTTTTGAACTTATCTTACTTTTTCATTTCCTGCTTACCGCTTACTTTGCTCTTTTCATCCATCTTGAAAGTTGACTTGGCTTTGTCTGTCATAAAGTATATGTTTCCGTCAACTGTAGCGTCAACGAGCTCAAAATTTTCTGCATTCACATAAAGGTCACCCTTGAAGGTTCCGCTTTGAATTCTTGCATTTGGACTATTTATAGTTAATTTAGGAGCCACTAATGTAAATCTAGCTGTTACATTACGTTTATCATCTTGCGTATAAAGTGCGATCTTACGTTGAATGATGTCTTTGCCGGCTTCATCTTTTTTACCGTTTTTGAATTCACCATCAAGTACTAATTCTTTTTCAAAGGAAAGGTCCTTCAATGCAGCGATAAGCCAAGTACCTGAACTGCTCATAGCTTTCTCAAAAACCTCTTCTTTGTCTGTGATTGAAGCAGAGGTCGCAACATCCGGTGTTGTGTCAGGCGGGTTTGGTGTACCTGAGCCTGGTTGTTGAGTTCCAGGAGTAGTTGGCGCAGGCGTTGCTGGCTCTGGTGTTGCTGGAGCTGGAGCCTGTTGCGCGCAGCCAACGAATAAAGAAACTAATAATACAAGTGTTAGTACTAATGCTTTAATTTTCATGTTTATCCTCCTTGTTTGAAATATAATTTACTTCAAATACATTATAACCAGAATGATAAAAATTAATGTAGAATCCGATATTTGTAGACAGAATAATTCAATGCGGACTATTTATAATTTAGAATCTTATTCATATTCAAGGCAATGCCGCAATATATTAGGACTAGCGGCAAAAGTTGCAAAAAAAGTATTCTGGTATTGGAAATACTTTGGTAAAATAAAAATAGGTTGTAGCAGATTTAACCGTTGATTTGCTGCCGGTGAGGGAGGAGACAGAATGCTTAAATTAGCAAAAAACAAATCGCTTTTGGTTATTGGCTTGGCTGCAGTTTTTTTATTCGGTATGTCTAGTACAAGCTATGCTGCAGGTTATGCGGAACCGCCCTCTAAGCTGGAAGAGAAGCTGGCAGGTATCTCGGCGGAGGAAAAGGAAATTCTGCAGAGTCTGTTTACACTTGCACAAGAAATTGAATTGATGGAAATAGAGGAGAAAAAGCTGGCCCAAGAAATAGAAACAGCAAATCAAGATGTGAAGCGCACCGAGGCTGAAATATCTAAGGAAGAGGCGAATTATAAAAAGCAGCAGCAGGCTTTGAAGCAGGTCTTGAGGCTTTATCAGAAAATGGGGCCGGGGTCATACCTTGAGATTGTAATGGATTCAGACAGCCTGTCAACCATGTTGAGAAGGCTTACGACTTTGAGGGATCTGACCCGTAATACAGGAAAGTTGCTGCAGGCCTTAAAAGAAAGCAAGAATAAGCTGGCTGCGGAAAAGCTTAAGTTGGAAGAGGGACTTGAACGGATTAAGCAAAAGCAGGAACAGTCAAAGGAGGCCTTGCAGAACAAGCTGAAGTTAAAGCAGGAAAAGGAGAGCTACCTGATGTCTCTAAAAGAAGAAAGCAAGTTCTACCAAGAACAGCTTGAAGGCATTCAAAAAATGCTGGATGAAATAAAACCTATGCTTGCGGAGGCAGCCAAGGAATTTTCAAGCATTATCAAAGAGGGCAGCCTAACAACGAAATCTTTAAATATCAGCATATCCATGTTTAATATAAAAGGAACCCTAAGTGAAAAAACATTAAATGAAATTATCTCGAAGCAGCCGACTCTATCGAAAATGGTGTTTGCATTTCATCAGGATAAAATTGAAATAAGCATCCCGGAGAAGAAATTGATTATAAGAGGAACCTTCAATCTGCAGGAAGAAAATGTACTGAGATTTCAGGCGGAGGAAGGAACCTTCTATGATATGCCTTTGGAAAGCGGATATGTCCAACAGCTGTTGAGCAGTGGGGACTTGGTATTGGATTTGAGGCCGCTTCTTGGTAGGAGTGTATTGAAAGAGATTCATATACAGGAGGGCTATCTGGAGATGTTTGTTAAGCCCAATTTGTTTTAGGACGGAAGAAGGAGGTGTCATTATGATTGAAGCAAAAGAGGTCTGTTTAAAGTATCCAGAGGGAACCTTGGCCCTGAATAAAATCAATCTTAAGGTTGAACCCGGAGAACTTATTTACATTACCGGTCCCAGTGGTTCAGGCAAAACGAGTCTTTTGAAGCTGCTGATGGGTGTGGAATATCCTACAGAGGGAACCTTAAGTGTGATCAATCAGCCTATGAACAAAAGTCAGGCAGCAGGAATTAGGAAGCTGAGGCAGTCTATCGGACCTGTCTTTCAGGAATTCAGGCTGATAAAAGGAAGAACGGTTCTGGAAAACGTGATGTTGGGAATGCGCTTTTTGGATATACCCCATAGCAAATGGAGGGAATATGCAGTCAATGCAATTGTCAAGGTTGGACTGGAGCATAAGACGCATTCTTTGGTTGAGAATCTCTCTTGGGGGGAGTGCCAGAGGATTGCCATAGCAAGAGCTGTCGCTAGGAAGCCTTTGGTGATATTGGCAGATGAACCTACGGGAAACCTGGATAAGGATAATGCCTTGAACATATTGGCATTGTTGAATTCCTTCAGAGATAGCAGCACAGCTGTAATTATAACCACCCACGCCACCCACTTGCTGGAGAACGTACAATACACAAGACACATTCATATGTCAAAGGGTAGTATTGGATGGGAAAGGCTTGGTGCGGTCTAGAATGAAGAACATATTATATAATTTTGGCTATTTTTTAAAAGAGGTTAGAGTTTTATTAAGACTGAACCCCCTTTCCAATTTGCTATCGGTATTAAGCACAGGATTAATATTTTTCATATTGGCTACGATGGTTTCCGGCTGGTGGATAAGCAATGATGTTGTTGAAGCAATACAGGGAGAAGCGGAAATCAGCGTATATTATTCGGAAGATGCCGGCGATGAGACTATCACTCGCTTGGTTAAAAATATCGAAGGGATACCCGGTGTAAGGGAAGTGCAGCTGATTGACCGTGACGAGGCTTATGGCAGAATGGTTGAAATCCTGGGTCAAGAAGCAGAGGTTCTGGAGTACTTTGATGCAAATCCATTCAGTCCGTTTATTGAGGTAAAAATTCACGTAAATGAAATGAATACCATACTGGAAAAGCTAAACTTCGTGATTGGAATTGAATATGTACGCGATAATAGAGAGATATTGGAAAAGATTCAAAACATATCAGAAATCATGAAAATCATTGGATATCTCATTGTTACGGCGGCTGGGATTTCAACTTTGGTAATCATAGCTCATATCATTAGAATGGGGATATATGACAATAAGGAGCAGATCAATACCCTGCGTCTGATGGGGGCACCGGAAGCCTTCATAGCTTTTCCGTTTCTTGTGGAGGGCTTGGTGATCACTGTTGCAGGTGGAATGATTGCCTGTCTGCTCACGACATTCACAATCAATTATGTATTTTTACATATGACGGGACCCTTGCCGTTTATTCCACTGCCATCACCGGAGGAATTGATATCAAGAGTCATGGTTTTGGTATTGACCCTCAGTGTTGTACTGGGCGTGCTAGGCAGTGCGTTTGGTCTGGCATCGGCAAAAAGAGATTAAGCAAATATAAGCTCCGAGCCTTTACAGGCTCGGAGCTTTATAGCTTCGGCTAAAAATCATCCTTTATAAGTTTCTCAATGGTGTTTACATCTTTGTTGTATTCTAAAGGCATAACTGCAGGGCCTTCAATGATATCGCCCTCATAAGTAAATCTGGAACCATGACATGGGCAATCCCATGATCTTTCGGCAGAATTCCATTGAAGCTCGCAGCCCATGTGGGTGCAAGTCGTATTAACCAAGTGCAATGCACCTTTATCATCCCTAAAGGCCCCTATTCTCTCGCCGTTGCCATTGATGACTTTGCCTTCGCCCGGCTTGATATCAAAATCGTCAGGCAGAGGTGACAGTTTTCCTTTTATCAGCTCTTTTGCAACATTGATATTTTCCTTGATAAACTCTTTTGCTGAGGCAGTAATGGTTTTGCGCGACGGATTGTAGACGTCCTGATAAGGGCTCTTTCCTCTTACAATCAAGTCGGTGAGAAGCATGGCAGAAACCGTGCTGTTTGTCATACCCCACTTTCTGAAGCCGGTAGCTACATAGAGATTTGGCGTATCCGAAGTAAAATGTCCTATATAAGGAACGTCATCAACAGTCATGCAGTCTTGGGTGGACCATCTGTAAGGGATGTCTTCCACGGTGAAGTGATCCCTGGCAAAAGCAATCAATGCCTCATAATGGTCTGTTGTATCCTTGCCCTGACCGGTTTTGTGATGCTCGCCTGAGATGATGATCAGCTCGCCCTCATCGCTCATTTGGGAACGCAATGACTTTGACGGGTCTTCCTCGCTAATGTACATGCCGCCAAGATATTTTTCTTTGGCCCTAATTGCTATGGCATAGGATCTTTCAGGATATATTCTTGCAAAATACAAACCGTGCTTGTTGTAGAAGGGGTAATGGGATGCAATAATCACCTTCTCTGCAGTGACTTTATTTCCGTCTTTTGTTGTAACGACATAGGAGCCATTTTCTTCTATGTCAACAGCTCTAGTTTGTTCGTATATTTGCACGCCTTTGCTTGAGATTTCCTTCGCAAGGGCAAGTAGATATTTTCTTGGATGGAATTGAGCCTGATCCTCAAATCGTACAGCTGCTTTAATAGGTATATTTAGCGGGATTTCCTCCAGATAGGAGGCCTTGATGCCTAACTGCGCTGCTGTTTCTACTTCATCCTTGATTTTTTGCACATACTGGTCCTGTCTGGTAAATACATAGGAAGGCTGGTGTACAAAGTCGCAGTCAATCTTTAGATCACTTTGGATCTTTTGTATCAACCGAATAGCGGATTCATTGGCATCTGCGTATTGTTGGGCCATTTCCAAGCTCATTTTATTCTTGATCTTATTATAGATCAGCCCATGCTGCGAAGTAATCTTTGCGGTGGTATGTCCGGTTGTTCCTTGCAGAATACGATCTGCCTCAAGGATGGCAACCTTAACACCTTCCTTAGAGAGCATATATGCGCAAGAAATTCCTGACATGCCTCCGCCGACAATCAGTACATCAACTTTTATGTCTTGGGACAATTTGGGGTAGTTTGTTGTAGGTGTTGAAGCCATCCAGTAAGAATGAGGGGGCTTTTTAAAAACTTTCTCCATATCTAGATTCATAATGTTCCTCCAATGTAAAATTAACAATTCTATATGAATATTTTCTTCCTTTGAATAAAAAATATCCCTGGTTGCCCAAACAAAGTTTAACCAGAGATTTAAATGTGTTTTTATTTTAATTCTTCGATTCTTTCCAGCAGCGCTTTGACTATTCCGGCTTTATCCTCAAAAGCTGTCAGCTGCTGCACTTTCAATGTGCTTGTTTCATCGAGGCCAGTAAAAAGCGCAGGGACATCATATTTTGCATGCATGGATTCTGAACCAATGATGGTAGAAAAATAATAAATTGCATCAACATTATTTTGCATCAACTGTTCCACAGCCTCTTTGGGTGCAGGGGGGCGGAAGTCCATCCAGGCCAGCTTGAGATTCTCCGCATGATAACCCGCTTGCTCCAGCTGTTTAAGTATATCCATGCGGAAGGATGTTTCCTGCTGGGTTTGTGTAATGAATCTTTCATCCCATTCAACGGGTTGACCGTGACCTACCAGAATGATGCCTATTTTTTTCTTATCTGAGTTTTTGATATTCCTATTAACCGCATCTATATATAATTGCTGCAAGATTTTTGAATCGTAAAGTGGTCTGCTAAAGGCTATTTTTACATTGTAATCCTGTATCTTCAATGGATCTATCAAATTTATCGCTTCTTGGGTATGGCTGGATATGGTTAAGAAAAGGTTGCACAGGATAATATTGCTTGCACCTTCATTTAATGCGCTGATAACTGCTGTATTAGGATGAGGCTCGTTTTCAAGATAGCTTATATAAAACTTGGTTTTCTGGTCGCCTCTAAATCTATATTCAGCTTCCAGCTGCTTCATAATTTGCAGACACTCATCATTATGACCGCTTTTACCTGCCAGCAAATACTTTTCTCTAAGATTAAAGAAGAAAAAAGGCCTAAGAGCATATGGGATAAATGGGATGTTTTGCTCATCGAATTCCTTCATTTGCTTTATCCATGGGTTTGGATCATAGGTTTCCGGCTCGCCATGGGCCAGCAATATGACTGCAGTATGACCAAGACCCCCATCCCCTTTGGTTCGTAAAATGGGTGGGAGGAAGTGCAAGTCAGCTGGATGCATGAAGGAATTCAATGCAGCTATGTAACTGATGAATATTAGGAGCAAGCACAACCATAAAGTGTGTTTGAGCCTTTGCCGCTGCTGATAGCTCAAAATAAGAAGGA
>Ga0196972_1000446_pt1 | contig 22075 bp, 24 predicted proteins | sample S1v_2013CmetaG_FD_148618 | JGI IMG/M metagenome (GOLD analysis project Ga0196972, IMG submission 148618) | Soil microbial communities from Anza Borrego desert, Southern California, United States - S1+v_20-13C | ecosystem: Environmental > Terrestrial > Soil > Desert | place: USA: California...
AATACAATTTATCATAGAAGGCTAGATTGATCAGACCCTATATCTAAGGCATAAAACAGGATACTTGATAAAAAGGCATCCTGTTTTTTTTGCAAGCTTAGGAAATGCACGGGATATTACAGGTTTATTCATACCTTGGACTATTATGGCAGATATGGTTTTAAAACCAGAGACATCAACATATCTTACAATAGTTATGTATATAACATAGTATTTATGTAGAAGGAATGAATGGGTATGAAGAGTAAAGATATGCGATGTGTCTTGATTTTAATGGCGGCGGCTTTAGGGATATATTTGGCTGCTTCAATATACTTTTTAGACCATTTCTTTTTCCATACAGCTATAAACGGGGTAGATGTATCCTTAAGAGCTCATGATGATGTTGAGAGCATATTAAGGAAGCACATTAGTGATTATAAGCTTCAGGTCATAGAAAGAGATGGAAGTGCCGAATATATCACGGGGAAAGAAATAGAGATGGATTATAATGAGCTCAATAGCATTCATAAAATCCAACGTATACAGAGACCGCTAATGTGGATTGGCTCTTTGCTTAGGGGTCAGAGGTACTATGCAGGGGATCTGTTTATTTATAGTCATGACTGCTTGGAGAATAAGATAGGTGCACTGCATTGTCTGAATAGGACTGTGGTTGAGCCTGAAAATGTCAGCTTTAGGTATATCAATGGCACTTATGAACCGATTAAAGAGATATATGGCAACAGAATCAATAGAGACAAGCTGGATAAAGCTGTGAGGACTTGCATTTTAGAAGGAAAAATGAAACTGGACTTGGATGAAAGCTATTGCTATGATAGCCCCGAATATACGCTGAATCATGGTAAAACAGCTGAAACGAAGGGCTTGCTGAATAAGTATGTATCAACTAAGGTTACCTATGTGTTTCGAGGTGAAAAAGAAATGCTGGAGGGAAGCGTGATCAACGGATGGCTTAGTGTTGACGAGGACTTGGAAGTCGTAGTAAATAAAGAGGCAGTTATGCGATATGTGAGAGGGTTGGGCAAAAAATATGATACAGTCGGAATCCCAAGAAAGTTTAGAACTACTCTAGGTAAAATAATAGAGGTTAAGGGCGGACTCTATGGATGGAAAATCAATGTCGAGGATGAAACCAAAGCATTGTTGGAGAATATAAGGCATGGAGAAGTCACTGAGAGGGAACCGATATATGCGCAAAAGGCCTTATCTATGGCAGGAAATGAGATTGGCAGGACTTATGTGGAAATCAATGTTACAAGACAGCACTTGTGGTTTTATAAAGATGGAAGGATGATTGCACAAGGCGCGGTGGTAACAGGGAACCCTAATCGAGGACATTCTACCAAGCTTGGCGTTTATATGCTTAATTACAAGCAAGAGGGAGCAACCTTAATAGGTGCAGATTATGAGGCAGAGGTAAACTATTGGATGCCTTTCTTTGGGAATATTGGCATTCACGATGCTACATGGAGGCACGCCTTTGGAGGCGAAATATATAAAAGAAGAGGAAGCCACGGCTGTGTGAATGCTCCGCTATATTTGGCGGAAAGGATTTATAAAAACATAGAAGAGGGGACCCCTATTATCTGTTATGAGGAGTAACTGGGCACCGGTGATTGAAGTAATTACTTCTGTTTCTGACTCGCATAATCAGCGCAGGGTATTGACCATATAGATATTGTCTTATAATATAAACTCATATATAAGAAAAGAAGGCAGGTTTCACTAATGAAAAATATAATATTTGATGTTGACGGCACCCTATGGAATACCACTGAGGTTGTAGCGAAGGCATGGAACAGGGCAATTTCTGAGATTGGCGGAACAGCTGCAGTCGTATCAGCAGAAGTGCTCAAAAAAGAGTTTGGAAAACCCATGGATGCTATAGCAGATAGCCTGTTTTATGATGCCAGTGAAGAAAAGAAAAGAGAAATACTGCAGAAATGCTGTGATTATGAACATGATGACTTGATGGAAAATACGGAAGATCTGTTGTATCCTGATGTATTGGAAACCCTTCAGAAGCTTTCAGAGAAATACAATTTATTTATCATCAGCAATTGTCAAAGCGGCTATATAGAACTGTTTATGGAAAAGGCAGGAATCGCAAAATATATTATAGATTTCGAATGCTTTGGGAATACCGGCAAAAGCAAAGGCGAAAACATTAAGCGTGTTATAGAAAGAAATAATCTGGATGATGTGGTATATGTGGGAGATACGCAGGGCGACTATGAGGCGACGGTATTTGCGGGGGTTCCCTTCATATATGCTCGCTATGGTTTTGGCAAGGTTGAAAAATATTTTGCGGCTATTGACGGAATAAAGGAAATGTTGGAGCTTTGTCGATAGGTAATTCTTTTCAGGCAAGTTCAGGAAGAAGTGCGTTATAGTTGGAATAACTATGGAAGAGGATAGGGCATAATATAAGTCAGTACAGTGTATACTAGTTTATTATATTTTTGCTTAGGATAATGAACTTGTATGATAAGTGCATGGGTGAAATAAATGAAGTTTATCCTGATACGTATAATAATGGTTTTTATATTTTTATTTAGTGCATATAAGTGGGGAGACTGGAAGAACTGGAAGAAATACTACCCTACCATGTATTTTTTTGGGATAGGCGATTTGATTTACGTCATTGTCTTTCATGATAAACCCCTATGGAGGTTTCCAAATACTTTTTTAGTGCCATCCCTTGATGAGCTGCTGCTGATATTTACGATATTCTTTCCAACAACACTACTATTTTTATCTAATTATCCTAAAAAATTATATAAACAAATTGCTTATAATAGTATTTGGATAGGTATTTACATGCTTATAGAAATACTCGACTTAAAATTAGGGATAATTGAATATTACAATGGGTGGAACTTATGGTGGTCGTTATTGCATAATACTATTCAATTTCCGTTAATTGCGTTGCACCATAGGAAGCCTTTACTAGCTTGGGGTGCAGCATTTGTATTCCTTGTCTTTATTATGAAGGTGTTTAATGTTCCTTTTATGAATAGCCTGTGGTTATTCAATAGCTAGTTTACTGATAATTATGAGAAGCTTTAGACAGGCATAAATATTAAAATGAAAAGAAAAAGTACTACAATGCTGCACTTGCTATTAGTCTTGCAGCAGGGTAGTACTCTTTTATTTATAACTTATCATTAAATCGCTGCAATAATTGTTGTTATTATATATCATCGGCCAACTTTGAAAAAATAAAATGATCTTCCCTTTTACCGTTTATTTCAAGGTTTTTTCGGTTCAGGCCTTCTATGACAAAGCCTGCCTTTTCCAAAACACGGATAGAACCGATATTGGAAGGCATAACTCCTGCTTCAATGCGGAAGAGCTTCAGCTCGTAAAAAGCAAAATCTACAACCAGTCGTACTGCTTCCGAGGTATAGCCTTTGCCGTTATGCTGCTGATCCAGAGAATATCCCATGATACAGCTTTGAAATGGACCGCGCATTATTGCAGCCAACATGATGTCCCCAATCAATAGATCGTTTTCCTTAAGGAAAATACCAAATCCATATCTTTGGCCGTTTTCTTGCTGTTGGATGCTCCTTTTTATGTATCCCAACTGGAAATCAAGGGTGTAAAAGTCCTCCTGAAGCGTGGGAGCGGTTTTTCTAAAAAAATCCTTGTTTCTCAGCTGCAACGCCAGCAGGTTTTCTACATCAGAAATCTGAAGTGGCCTCAGATATATTTCTTTACCGTCCATTCTCATATTTTTCCCTCCTGTAGGTGGATTGACCTGGTATCCCATTATAATTCAGATATGCTATATCCTTCATCTTACGATAGGTAAGGCTTAATTATGATATTTGATTACATTATATCATGAATTGCTGTAATACTATTTTTATATCGACAAATACTGGGTTTGTGCTTATATATTTGTTAAATTTAATAATATACCAAAAACAAAGGATGGACTAGATATGAGAGGATATAAAAGCAGACTGACACTATATCAAATCGCAGCTAAAGGCCGGCTCATATTATATCTTGCAGCTGCACTGGTTGTTTTTATTCCTATTCTTATAGTGACATTTACTGATAATCCGTTCAATCCTATATATAGCAAAGTCTATATCAGTTCAGCGCTTACTTTTATTATATTAGGCAAAGTATTGACTGCATATAAAAAAACCATAGAGAATAGAACACTTCCTTGGGCTACGATTGGAACCATTACAGGATTCTTGATTGTTTTGATATGGGGTGTTTTACGGTAATAGGCCCGGAGTGATGTAAATCAAGACTCTTGGCCTATTTATTTTTATGTAAATCAAAGATATGATCAATACAAAGGTCTTGTTTATGCAAATATCGGCATATATGGAATAATAAAGCCCACCCATTTATAGAAAATATATGATATTATGTTAACAAGAAAAGACGAGCTATTATCTTGACATTATTTCCATATACAGGTATCGAAAGAAAGGATGGGGGAACTGATGAGAAAGAAATGGTTAATTTCCTTGTTATTGATTATGAGCATTTCAATCAATGTGAATATTACATATGCAGATACAGCAAGTGACATCCCAAGCAGTTGGGCAAAGGCAGAAATTGATGAGGCAATAGCGGCAGAGCTGCTTCCGGTGGATTTGCAAAGCGAATATAGAAGCAATATTACCAGAGAAGAGTTTAGTGCGGTTGCAGTAAGCTTGTTTGAGGCGTTGAGCGGGCAAAAAACAGCAGTACATGGAGAAAACCCTTTTACTGATACAGAGAATGTCCAGGTTCGAATAGCCAATGAATTGGGTATTGTAAAAGGTGTAAGCCCTGACAAATTTGCACCGAATAATGAAATAACCCGTCAGGAAATCAGTGTGATGCTGTATCGTACGCTAAAAGCAGCAAAACCAAAATATGATTATACCGGTCCGGAAAATCACGATTTTGCAGACAATGCCAAGATTTCAAGCTGGGCAAAGAATGCAGTGTGTTATTTATATGGGATAGAGGTTATAAATGGAGCGGGGGATAATAGGTTTAATCCGTTAGACAATACGACAAGGGAGGAAGCTTATATCTTAGCCGGAAGAATGCACGAAAATGTTTTGGCGGCTAAGGGCAGCCTTGTTGTGACAAGGGGCGGGATAAGCAGGGGAGACGGTTCTACACAATTACAATTGGCTAAGCTTATTGCTGCAGAGATGGGCAAGCCTTATCAGTGGGGTGGAATAGGCCCTGACAGCTATGATTGCTCCGGCCTGACATCATCCATATATGGAAAGCTAGGTATAACCTTGCCGAGAATATCGAGGGATCAGGCGACGGTAGGGACTTATGTAGCTAAGGAGGATCTGGCATATGGCGACTTGGTATTTTTCGCAAGGGACGGGCAGAATATTAATCACGTAGGAATCTATGTAGGAAATGGCGAGTTTGTGCATGCCCCTCAAACGGGAGACGTAGTAAAGAAAACAACTCTTGTGTTCGGATATTATCAACGATCATATTATACGGCAAGAAGAGTATTGGATTAGGAATGAAAAAGTCAGCTGCTTTTATAGCAGACTGACTTTTATTTTTTGTTTAATATTTATAAATGTTTTTGTAAGACACAAAAACCTGAAATCCTGAATAATATAAATAACACACAACTGGAGGTGCTGAATGGAAACAGCGACGATTATGAAAAGTGTTATTTCATTATTCCTAATCATGCTGGCAGGTGTTTACGGCAGCAAGAAAGGTTTCTTAAACAGAGACGCAACCAAGGGGTTAACAGATATTCTTTTGGAAATAGCACTGCCTTGTATGATTATCACAGCGTTTAGCTTCCCTTATGATGAAAGTATAAAAAGCAATATCCTGAAAACCTTCTACTATAGCTTTTTGACATACATTATCCTTGCGATTGTTTCTAAACTGTTTATGATTCCGGTTATTGGTGAAAAGAAAACCATATTGCACTTTGCAAATGTGTTTACCAATACCGGCTACATTGGGTTTCCGATATTAAATGCGGTGTATGGCGTAGAAGCTGTGATGTATGGCTCCATATTCAATATGTTCTTTGTAATCTTTCTTTGGACCTATGGGATTGTGCTCTTTCGGGGAAAGGATGATAAGAATGACTTTGTGAAACTGGTACTTCAAGCTTTAAAAAATCCATCGTTAATTGCTGTCTATATTGGAATATTGATGATGTTGTTTGATTTGAAGCTGCCGGGTGTTATTTCATCAAGTGCAAGTGCTATAGGAAGCATGACTGGACCTATATCTATGCTGTTGGTTGGGGTGATGACCTATAAAATAAACATCAAGGATCATTTGACAGATTGGACGATATACTATGGCGTAGTGATCAAATTAATAGCAATACCGGCGATGTTGTATTTGATATCATTGCTTATTAGGGACGGATCCATTGTTGTTGATTCTGTGATTATTTTAGCCTCAATGCCTGCTGCTGCAATGACTTCCATATTTGCAGACCGATTTGACATCAGGAAAGACTATGCTGCTGTTGTGGTTGTTGCAACTACTCTGTTTTCCATGGTTACCGTGCCTATACTTTTAAGAGTGCTGGTATGATAAATAATAAAACCGCCGGATTATCCGGCGGTTTTATTATTATTTCCTATCTTTGTGCTTCGAATTGTCTTAGAAGCTTAACAAACAATTCTGGAACCTTTGCCATGTTTTCTGGCGTCTCTACGAAGGATATTCTGAATTGAGTGTTACCAGGGTTTTCCTCGCCTTTGGCAACATTATAGAAGCCTTTCATCGGTGCTACCAATAGAGTTGTTTCAACTCCGTCGATGTTAACGGATCCTTCTTGCGCACAGTACAGAATGAAGTCAATACCGTTAAATCCAGGTTTTACAACGTTTCTAACGTCTATTACCGAGTATATGGATGCGTCAGGGCTGGAAACAATCAAACCAGGCTCCTGGTCCTTCAGACCCTTGTATACCTTGAATATTTGCTCTTTATAGTATTCTCTGATGCCCTTGCACCAGTCAGCAATTTGCTCTTCTGTCTCATGCGCCAAAGCACCGAATATATACTGACCGATTACGTTAGCGCAAAGGTTTGCTGTATATTCAGCAACAGAACGGTTGTTGAACTCAGCACTGTCTGTGATCAAAGCGCCTATTCTCAAGCCGCAAGCATTCCATACCTTTGATGCAGTTTCGATGCTGATTCTTCGGCCTTCGATGCCAGGTACTTCTGCATCTGTCACTCCCCAGATACTTACTAGCTTGCCGCCTTCTTCGTAGAATAGTTCACGATAAGCTTCGTCGCTAACCATCCATAGGTTGTACTTCACACATAGCTTAGCTAACTCTATCATTGTCTCATAGTTATAGTATTGTCCAGTTGGGTTGTCATAAGGTATAACAAGAAGTGCTCCAGGATTGTGCCTCTGGATCGCCTCTTCAATTTTATTCAATTCTGGAAGGCTGAACTTGCCCGCTTCATTTAGACTACGCTTTACTGTAACGATCTTACGTCCTATTCTCTCTGCAAAAGAAATATAGTTTGTGTAAGCCGGATCGATAACCATTAGAGGCTTTTCGTCAGAGCCTGCAGGGCCGCAAACACCGATTAGCAGCATTTCCATAGCAGCAGATCCGCCGTCAGTTACCTGAACGAACAATTTGCTTGTATCGAAGCCTTCACACTTAAGAATGTTTTTGAATGCATCTTGACACTCTGGAAGACCTGCAGTAGTTGAGTATCTTACAACACCCTTGCAGAATGGGCTTTCTGGTGCGCCAAGGCTAAACATTCTTTTCATCATAGCTGGGTTTGTAGGAAGAGAAACGTTTCCGATACCTACATTGATTACAGCCTGAGGCTTTACTTTACGCTCTTCGTATTTCATTTGTGCCAGACGCACATCTGATGGGGTTCTTGATTCGAAGTGAGCGGATAAAACTGGTTTACTCATCTTTAAAACTCCTTTTTTTATATGTATTTTTTAAAATGCATAGGAACATCTAAATCTTCCTTAAACAAATGTTCCGTAAATGCATTTCATAAAAGGCTTCACTAATTCAATAGTCTTCCATAGAAGCCTTTTTTAATATTCAAGTCCTATTACTTGTTGTATTTTGTATACTTTTTTATCTATTACTATTTTAGCATTTATTTATATTCTTTTCACTTCTTTTTGTAACTTTTCTGAAAATCTGGTCCAATCACGGGTATGAGTGCATTAAAAGAAGTCTGCTCATTTAATTTCCCCATAAAATGCAAATTTAATATTGCAATTTGTAAAAGAAATGCTATTTAGGCTGCTAAAATGCATCATACCCCTCAAACCTTGCTGCATACCGAAACTGGGTTGAATTGGTATTCTTATCTGAAGTATCATAATATTAGAGTTAACTCAAATAATTTTTCTGTGAAGGGAGGCCATACAGTATTGAAAGTCAACATCGAACAATCAAGCGCCTACGAAGAGGTAGAAATAACTATAAAATGCAATGGTATAGATGAAAATCTGGAGAAGCTGATATCAAGCATACGGTTGTACAGCCTGACTGTCAGCGGTAAGAAAGATGATAGGCTGTACTTCTTAAAACCAGAAGACATCTTATACTTTGATACGGCGGATGAAAAGGTTTTTATCTATACGGCAGAAAGTGTTTTTGAAACCAACCTTAAGCTATATGAGATTGAAGAACGCTTTTTAGGCACCAGTATCATAAGAGTAAGCAAATCTGCAGTTCTGAATTTGCTGAAGGTTGATTATGTGACACCATTGCTGAATGGCAGAATCCAGGCAGTGCTTCAAAATGGAGAAAAGATAATCATTTCGAGACAATACGTTTCGGCATTTAAAAAAAGACTAGGTCTATAGGAGGTTTATATGAAAAATCAAACGATACAGCATTTTATTATTGGCTTATTGATAGCCTTCACTTTTTCGATAATAATATTATCTGCAGTTATGACCATTGCAGCTGATGGCAAGGTTCCGGTCGACTTAATTTGGCAGTCACTTGTTCTTTCAACCCTCTGCTCATTGATCAATTTGGTATATCGCTCAGAGAGACTGAAATTTATCTGGCAATCCATCATTGGTTATATTCTCACAACCACGACGATTATGACTTGTGGAATGATTTTCGGCTGGTATAGCTACGGGGGAAACGACTATGATAGAACAGGCTTCGTAATGTTATCCTTCTTAGTATATTCGCTGTTATATCTAGCTACTTGGGTAATCATATGGAGGGTGACGGTAGCAAAGAAAAAAGAATTGAACCATAAGCTGATGGAATATAAACAAAAGCAATAAAAGCAAATGCCAAGCATTTACCTCAATGCTTGGCATTTAGTTTACTAATAATCAACTGGCTAACAGAGGCTCACAGGGCTGCAGTCTGATCAAATTCCTTTGTTAACAAATAACACAAAAGTCCAACAAGCAGCATAAGTATTCCGGCGCAAATCATCCAATTGCCAATGCCTATCATTTCTGACACAGGCCCGGCAATAAACATACCAACAGGTGCTGCGAAACTCATAACGCTGGTTACAAGTGAGATCACCTTCCCCATATTTTCCTGCGGTATAGTCTTTTGAATATAAGCAGTAAAAGGTATATTGGAGATCATGCCTGTTGTACCCATAATGAAGACAATGATGCAGAATACCCAGAAGGCATTAACTGGGAGGAGCCCGCCTATCAATGCACAGATACCCAATGCAAAAATGCCGACGGATATCATCAAAAACTGCTTCTTTAAACCGCCTGTGATGCTAATAACCATTGCAGCTATCAACATTCCGCTTGAAAATAGAGTTTGAACGATTCCATTGTGCCAAGCAGTACCGCTGTAATAAACCCTGACCATTAAGGGCAATAGCGTTCCAAGGGGTACAAATACAATCGTCGAAAGAAGTATAGGTATGGATACCCTCATCAGTGCCTTATTGGCCCGAATAGTTCTGATGCCCAGTTTCATGTCTTCAATGACATTTAGTTTACTGCTGGAGTTTGTCTTATGCTTGGCTATCTTAACGGAGGAAAGAGTCAATATTGCCAAGGCAGCTCCTATTATATCTACAAGCAATGCATACTTCAGGGTTGTAAAACTCATTAAAAAGGCTCCAAGCATTGGTCCTGCCATAGAACAGGCTGATTGAACCATTTGACCCAAACCACCTGCCTTTGTAAGCTCATTTTTCGGAACCAGCTGAGGTATGGCAGCTTGCATTGCCGGCTTATGGAAGGTTTCCCCCAAGGCTCTTATAAACAAGATGATATAAATAAATAAGAGAGATGGGGTACCGAAAAAGAAGGATGCACCTAGGGCGAGGCTGGAAACTGCAACAGCACTATCTGAAATGATCATGATGGTTTTACGATTATATCTGTCTATCAGAACTCCTGCAAAAGGTCCTATGACAGCTTGGGGCAGCAGGCCCACAACACTTGCAAATGTAAGGGCAAGGGCAGAGCCTGTTTGAATTGTAATCCACCAGATAATAGAAAATTGAATAGCACTTGAGCTTAAGAGTGAAAATGCTTGCCCTATATAAATGGTGAAAAAAGACTTCTTCCAATTCTGCATTTCTTACCTCCTAAGACTATCTACTATCACTTTTGCGCAATCTCTGGCGCCGTTCTCAGTAGCGATATTGGCTGCTAGGGATTTGGCATTTGCCACAATGTTATCCTGGTGTGCATAGCTAAATGCTTCAGCAAGGTTGTCGGAGGTAAGGGTTTTTATAGGAATAGGTTTTGCACCAACGCCCAAATCATAAGACCTGTGAGCCCAGGCGTGCTGATCGTTGGCGAAGGGGATAATGATGCTGGGAACACCTGCCTTAAACCCGGCTGCTGTAGTGCCAGCCCCACCATGGTGGCAGACTGCAGAAACCCTGTCAAATAGCCATGAATGGGGGATACTGTCAATGGCAAACACATTGTCAGGTAGATTGTTAAACTTACCCATGCCGCAAATGATGCCGCGTTTGCCTGATTTAGCCAATGCATTGATCACCAATTCCGATAATGCATCTTTTTGATCCTCACGGGAAACACTTCCGAAACCTATATAAATAGGCTTTTCTCCTGAATTTAAGAACTCTGACAACTCTTCCGAGGGGGTATAATCAGTCTTTTCTTCGACAAACCAATAGCCGCTTTGGTGAATGTTTCTGTCCCAATCCTTAGGTCTTTTGAACACGAAGTTGCTGCATGATACAACAGCGGGATGTTTTTCATCCTTATGGCGCTCGAAAGGACATCCAAAGTTCTTGGGTGCACTGCCGAATTGCTTTTTCCAATAGCCTTTGACTGAATCCTTGGAAGCCAGCCAAAGCATACCTTGAAGCAGCTTGTAGCTGATTATATTTCTATAAGGAGTAGACTTGATCCTTCCATATTGGATCACAGAGGTCTGTTCCTTGGTATTGTGCATAGGAAACGGAGAGGCCAAAACAGAAGGTATCCCGAGTTTTTCCGCAGCGAAATAGCCAATGGTACAGCCGGGGTGATAAATGATCATTTCGCTTCCTTCGCAGGCAGCATAGAACTCATTGGCTATAAGAATTCCGTATTTTTTCATTTTGTTAAAGGTTAGAAGCATTTTCAAAGGGTTGTCTGCTGTCTGTGCTTCCTTAAGCATTTTTTTATCAACACCGAGGGTCTCAAAATCTGCTTGAATAGGATAAAAGTCTATACCATAGCTTCTAATAAAGCTTTCAAAATCTCTTAAGCCTGTAATACGCACATCTTTTCCCATTTTTTTGAGCTCCATTGCAAGAGCTATATATGGTTGAAAATCTCCTCTAGAACCCGAACAAAGTATTGTAATCATTTTTTCCATCCTCCTATTGTATTATCCGACAACGTGTTGTATATTCATAGTATACTTGTGCTTATAGCAGTCATCAACCAACAATCAGTTCACGAATGTCGGATTTGGAGGAAGTAGAATATGAAGAAACAGCCAGAAATAACGGCGCAGACCAAGCAAAACTTAGTTGATGCGTTTTGGTCATTATATTGCGAAAAAAGAATAGAGAAAATCACAGTGAAAGAAATCACACAGAAGGCAGGATATAATAGAGGAACCTTTTACGAATATTTCATTGATGTCTATGATGTGCTTGAACAGATTGAGCAATCATTGATACCGGAATTACATGAGCTGCCTCCGATTACTATGCCTAATCAAAATATGGGCATGCCTCTTGATATGTTTCTTAAGCTATATGAGCAGAATAGTAAATATTACTCGGTATTGCTTGGCGATAATGGAGATCCCGCTTTTGCAAGCAAACTGAAAAACTCGACCAAGCCTGTACTTAAACAGGCATTCTCTAAAAATTTGGACTTAGATCCTGTGGAATTCGATTTCATTTTGGAGTATGTCCTCTCTGCTATGATCGGCATTATGAGCTATTGGTTTAGACAGAATAAGGTAATGCCGGCAGAGGACTTGATTGCATTGATGTATGATCTTATGGAGCACGGAGTGATGAAGCGGCTCTCTAAGTAGCTGAGCGGGTTATTACAAAATAAGCCTCCGATTTTAAAATCGGAGGCTTTATCTATAGATGACGTCTATACTAATTTACTTGCGATCATTGAGCGCACTTTTTCTTGCAGCTCATTGGCTGCTTCTTTTGTAAGCCCGGCAGTTTCAATAGGCTCAGATATGACGATGTTTACTTCCGCCGGTTTTATGATAAATCCGTTTTTCTCCATCAGCTTATAGCTTCCGTTAATGGTAACAGGGACAATAGGCATATTGGTTTTTGTTGCGATTCTTAAGAAGCCTGCCTTGAACTCGCCCATTTCTTTCCCTTTGGAGCGGGTGCCCTCAGGAAATATGACCATGGAATATCCATTCTTCAGATGCTCCGCAGCCTCATTCATTACCTTCAAGGATTGGCGCATGTCATTTCTGTCTAGAAATACGCAGTTCATATGCTTCATCCAAGTTCGAATCAAAGGCATCTTAAGCATTTCAATCTTTGCAATGAATGCCTTTTGTTTATTTATATGCCCCAGTAATAACGGAATATCAAAATTTCCTTGGTGATTGGACACAAATAACACGGTACGGTCTGCAGGTACATTTTCAGCACCGGTAACCTTTATTTCAGCACCAGCCATTTTCAATAAGTCTCTGGCCCACTTTGACGCAATGGATGACACCAGCATATCCTTTTCAGAGGTTTTTCCCTCTTTTGCCAAGCGCTTCATCTTAAAATAACCGGGCATAATCCCTACGAGATACAGCCAAAAATAACCGAACCAAACAATCGTACGTAACATTTTCCCACCCCTAATTACATATTGTCTTTTAATCCACTCTCTCATTCTATCTCAAAATCCCCGAATTGAAAAGCTTAGACTGCACTTGTATGATAAGGGATACCCTATATCTAATGAGGTTACAGATATTTACAGAAAGAGTAATTACATGATAGAATATTGATGTAATAGCATGATGACGGAAGGTGGAATGTTGTTCGACACTCCTAGAGTTTTATAATCGACGAACTTAGGTGTGTACGGAGGAGTAAGATAAAATCAGTGAATTGAATAGTTGGGATAAGCTGTTGTTTAACAGTTTATTTTTCATGCCTAATTAATCAATTATGATTTTATATTTATTCTCCAAACAGATTCTATTACCTTTTGAAAAGGAGCTGTGGAGTAAATCCATGGCTTTTTTATTTTATTAAACCATGCTATTACAACGGATTATGAAGGATATAGGTAATTCAAGCCTATGCAAGGATAGATAAGAAATATAAGTTAAGGAAGTGTATGAATGATGGATTTCAAAGAATTACTGAAATATAGTAAGCAACCTGAAGTATTCGCAATGGGGACGTCTAACTTTTGGGATGACCCCTATATATCAAAAAATATGTTGGCAGCACATTTAAATCCGGACTGGGATGCGGCCAGTAGAAGACCTAGGACTATAGATAAAACGGTAGCTTGGATAAATGATAACTTCTTGCATGGGCAATCTACTGTCTTGGACTTGGGGTGCGGGCCGGGGCTATATGCTGAGAGACTAGCGAAATTAGGACATTAAGTAACGGGCATTGATTTCTCAAAACGCTCAATTGAGTATGCAAGAGAGTCTTGCGGAGCGCAGAAAGTGAATATTGAATATTTATATCAAAGCTATTTAGATATGGATTACTATGAGAAATTTGATGCGGTCATTCTCATATATTGTGACTTTGGGGCGTTAAGCAATGAGGAACGGGACGTACTACTCAAAAAGGTATACCGTGCGCTTAAGCCGGGAGGTTTCTTCATTTTTGATGTTTTCACCGAGGCTTTAAAAGAAGATAAGAAGGTAGAGAAGGATTGGTACTGTAGTGAAGAAGGTTTTTGGACTCAAGAAAATCATATTGTTTTGTCAGAAGTGTTTCACTACAAGGAAGAAAAGGTATTTCTAAACCAGGATATTGTCCTATTGGATGCAAGTAAAATAGAGGTTTACAGATCCTATGATCATTACTACTCAGAGACAGACTTAGCACAAATACTGGAGGAGCATAAGTATCGAAACTGCCAATTTTTCTACAATGTTCTAGAAGATAGCAACTTTACGTCCAATAGCGTAGTTTTTACAGTTGTACAAAAATAATTGGATAAAGCCTGTATTATAACTTAGTAGTGAAATAGAAATAGCATATGAAATTAGAAAGTCAGTCCGCTGCTTGCAGACTGACTTTCATTAATTAGTTGATGAATGGTTAATAAGGATAGATGAATAAAGAAAAAGATTATTATGTCATAGTTGCAAAGTGTTGTGTTACTATGAAAGAGTAGGATAATAGGATGAAAGTGATTTATATAACTTGAATAGAATTCAAAGGGGGAAACTATTATGAGTACGAATTTATTCCATGAATTGATTGGAGAGGAAATCTGCTTCAGGTCCCTTGATACAAATGATGCAGAAGCAATTCACGAATATGCTTCAGATGCGGATGTGAAGCGTTTTATTGGCTGGCCCTTAATGAAATCTCTGGATGAAACCCGCAGCTATGTTGAATTAATGCTGCAGCGTGAGGCTGCAGGGACCCATTATTATGCATCCGTCGTTCTTAAGGAAACCCAGGCAATTGTAGGTACAGTGATGATTTTCGGATTTGACAAAGAAGCAAATCATGCTGAAGTCGGCTATGTTTTTCATAAGAACCAATGGGGTAAGGGATATGGTACAGAGGCTTTGAATATGATGAGGGATTTTGCGTTTAAGACCCTCAATCTTCACAAGCTTTATGCCCGTGTAGTAGATGCGAATGCTGGTTCTGCACGTATACTGGAGAAAAACGGCTTTGAGCTGGAGGGGCGATTCAAGGATCACTACTTTATTGATAACAGATATTATGATGGGTTGTTTTACGGAAAAATCAATCTGGAATAGGATTTTTTAGTGCTATCTTATTTAAACTAAGATAGCACTTTTTTATTTGTTTTGCAGTTTAAGAAAACTTTAAGATTTCATCAAGGATTTATTGATGAAGCCGTTGATCAGCAGCATTATAAACTAATCATTACGGATGTAGAAGGAAAGGTGCTTTATCGATCAAAAAACGCAACGGAGGAGCAAATTGATCTGCATAGTTTGATCAATGACGCAATGCGTCTAAGGGTGGAGCAGGATATCAAAGATGAACCCTCGGAGTTCTCCAGTGTGTATCCGTCAGTAATCAAGCAGACAAAGGTTTTTGTAATTGGGACCGGTATTCCAGAAGCAAATATCGTTTACAGAGGCGGCGGGGATGAGGAACTTGCTGCAGGGCTGCGTGTAATATCGACAGGCAATCTGGATTACAGGGTAGCAGCCAAAGGTTCTGATGAACTGGGTTCGCTTGCAAGAAATATAAACTGTATGGCGGAAGACTTGAAGTCCCAAATAGAAGAAGAGCGAAGGGCAGAGAAAACAAAGAATGAGCTGATTACGAACATATCCCATGATTTACGAACACCACTTACTTCCATCAGGGGCTACTTAAGATTGGTTAGCGACAAGAAATATGAAGATGATAAGCAGCTGGAAGACTTCATTGGAATAGCCTATAACAAGTCCGAGAAGCTGATGACGTTGATCGATGATCTATTTGAATATACCAAGATAGCCAATGAAGGTGTAAAATTAAATATTTCCAACGTAAATATCAATGAGTTGTTAGAGCAGCTGGTTGAAGAACTGGTGCCTACCGGTGAAGAAAATGGACTCCAATTTATAAAGGAAATATCTCATGAAAGAATGATAATACGCGTAGATACGGATCTGACTGCCAGGGTCTTCGAAAATCTTTTGATGAATGCCATCACATACTCCCAAAAGCCAGGAAAAATCTTGGTAGGCTTAGACCGTCAGCAAGACAAAGCATTGGTGTGTATAGAAAACAATGGGGATAACATATCGGCAGAAGAATTGCCGAACTTGTTCAACCGTTTTTATAGACTAGAGAAATCTAGATCTTCAGATACCGGCGGATCAGGATTGGGACTTGCTATCGCTAAAAATATTGTGGAGCTTCATCATGGAGACATATGGGCTGAGTCTGATGGAGACAGAATAAAGTTTTTTGTAGAGCTCCCTCTGGGGTAGCAAGTAAAATAATAAGTGCCAAGAGGATAAGGGATCAGTCTTAAGTACTGATCGACTTCTTCTCTTGGCACTTGCTTTCTAAGCGTTTCGAATATCCAGCTCTTCATAGCCCTCGTAGTTAAATACCTTGCAGTAATACTCAAGGACCTGTTTATTTATTTCATAGAAATCCGCTTTTTCTCCGGTTAGCTTTTCTATGGAAGTAACCTCTTTATCTGTAATCCCACATGGGACAATTAGTTGAAAATGCTGCAGATTCGTATTCACATTAAATGCGAAACCGTGCATTGTAACACCGCGTTTTACTGCCAAACCAATAGCAGTAATTTTTTTGTTTCCTATCCATACCCCTGTATACTCAGGATACCTGCCGGCATCAATATTATACTTATCCTTTAGCAGCTGTATAAAAATATCCTCAAGTTTATGTACAAAATCTCGAACACCCATCTGAAGCTCTTTTAAGTTTACAATAGGATAGCCTACAATCTGCCCGTCTCCGTGATAGGTCACGTCTCCGCCTCTGTTTGTCTCAAAGACATCGATTCCCATAGACTCAAGGTATTCCTTGGATGCAACCACATTGGAGGCTTCGCCGCCTCTGCCTATAGTGATTACAGGCGGATGCTCCACCAATATCAGAGTATCACCGAGTTCCCCTTTTTGACGTTTCTCTAGAATACTATACTGAATATCTAGAGCTTTTTCATAATTGCACTTGCCTAATAACAATACATTCAGCTTCATTTGTTTTACTCCTCTTCAATATGGTAGTATAGATGTTTATACTATAAGCTTGCCTTAGCAATAAACTTCATGCTGATTTTTATCTACCTTTTTATTGTTCTTTATTTCATGTATTCCTATGTCATCCAATTTATAAGGTGAAACAGAAATCAATAGAATTTAAGGGTGCTTCATTATTTTATCATTTATTAACTATTTAGCCAATTCTATTAACTTAAGGATTGTCTTATCGTATAAAGTTTGTTCTGACTCGAGTTTCTAGTTCTGGCATAGATATGCCAGATTCCTCCCCTGCTCTGATGCATTTTAACAGCCAGGCCATATTCTTGCCTAGTGTTCTCATGGTTTGCATTCCTTCCAAATCCTGCATGACTTCCTCCGGGGTATTACCGTGAACCATATTCCAGTACTGAGAGGAAACGATGGGCATACTTGAAATAGTAAAATATTTGTTTAATTGCTCAAAGGCCGCAGTAGAACCGCCTCTACGGCAGCTTACGATTGCTGCGCCGGGCTTATGTCGGAAGCCGCCGCTGGCATAGAAGAATCTATCCAAGAAAGAGGTGATTTGGCCGGATGCCCCTGCATAATGCACCGGTGAACCAAAAACAAAGCCGTCAGCCTCCTTCGCTTTTGCCAAGGCGATATTAACAACATCATCATCAAATACGCATTGATTGGAGTCTGATTTAAAACAGCCTCCACAGGCCATGCAGCCGCGAATCGGTTTATTCCCAACGTGAAAAATTTCTGTTTCGATATTTTCCTTTTCCAGTTCCTTTGCAATCTCACATAGGGCAGTATAAGTGCAGCCCTTTGCCCTTGGGCTTCCGTTTATAAGTAATACTTTCATTTCATACCTCACTTTATTTTTATCATCGTTATCCATATTATTTTTATTTAGCGGACTAGGCATTATGTCATGATTTTAAACAATTACCAGCTTTCTTTGTGAATGATATCTTTTAAGGCCTTCCGCGGGCGTGCCTTTGGCATCTCATCGGAGTACCCCACAGTAAGTATGGCAACTACATACTTATCTTCAGGTATATTCAATATAGGCCGGATTTTATCCTGAGTGAACCAAGCCACCCAGCAGGTTCCCAAGCCTAATCGTTCCGCATTCAGCACCATATGCTCTATGGCTATGGAAGTATCTCTTATTATTTGTTTTAGTTCGAACTGGGGGCTGGTTTCGTCTAATGAAATCGCAGTATCTTCTTTGATTCGGGCACGTATATCTGCTACACATGCAATATGTATTGGTGCAGTCATCATCCATTTTTGGTCATGGGATGCCTCAGCCAGTTTCTGTCTTGTTGAATCTGATTTCACTATAAGGAAATGCCAGGGCTGGGTATTGGAACCGGACGGGGCCAGTCTGGCACTCTCAATCAGCTCCATGATCTTGTCATCCTCAACAGGCTTATCCTTTATATATTTTCTTATACTTCTTCTTGAAATAACTTCATCAATCAATTATGATCCGCCTCCTTATGCTTGTTGAACCTGTTTTCTTATTATGGTATCATTCTAGGATACAAGTATAATTATTACAAGTACGCACTTATTAGTATTATAGTATCAAAAACGATACCACGGAAGGAGAATGAAATGGGATCTAAAGATTGTGCCTTAATCATGAAGGATAAAGAATACGCTTGTACCTTTGAAATTGCAATGGATTTGATAGGGGGGAAATGGAAGCCAATCATCGTTTGGCACCTCGGAACCAAAGGAACAAAAAGATTTAGTGAAATAAAGAAGCTGCTCCCCCATATTACACAGAAGATGCTGACTCAGCAATTGAGAGAGCTGGAAAGCGACAATTTGGTGGAAAGAAAGGTATATCCTCAAGTTCCTCCTAAGGTGGAGTACTCATTGACCGATTTAGGGGAGAGCCTAATGCCCATCCTTAGCATGATGTGTGACTGGGGAGAGAAGTATTATGAGAGAATGAGGAGTAAGGAATTAAAAGAAATCTCTATATAAGCGGAATAAAAAAAGCAATGTTAGAACATTGCTTTTTTATGTAATACTGTCCACCATCTTATCTGTCAGGTTGATCTTAAGCGTGGTGGCATAAATTTTTATCATTGTCTTTTTAATTTCATTGGGTATGTTTTCTTCATTGATCCGGGCAACGAAGTGAATGATGAGTTTTATGTTATTTTTAAATTCACTAATACTCATAAGGGCCTCCCGCTAATATTTGCTAATATATTATATAGTTCGGTTTGTGAAAAAAATATCTGGGATTAATTTTATGTAAATTATACCAATGGGGGGAATCGCTATAATTTTATGTGTACCAATGTTATTTTCCAGAAATAAAAGAAAGTGTATAATGATAGATAATACTTTGTACATAAAAAGGTGATGTATATGGATAGGCATGAGATTGCATATATTTATATAAATGAGGATGAAAAGCTATACAAGGAACTGAACTCCTTGGAAGGTACGGGAGCCATTGGCGTGGATACAGAAACCACCGGATTGGATCCACTGACGGACAGGTTGGTGCTGCTGCAGCTTGCCGTATCCCCGCAGCATGCTTTGGTAATCGAAATAGGCAGTCTGGGTGAAGAAGCTATGGAGAAGCTTAGAAGCTTGCTCCAGTCTGATAGAGTGAAGGTGTTTCAAAATGCCAAGTTTGATTTGAAGTTTCTCAAGATGGCAGGGCTGGAGGTAAGAGGACCAATCTTTGACACCATGCTAGCTGCACAAATCATACACAATGGGCAGGCATATCATAGCAGCAGTCTGGAAGCCTTAGCTGAGCAGTATCTCGGCATCAGACTGGATAAGACTGAGCAGAAAAGTGATTGGAGTCGTGGGTTTACGGAATCTCAGCTGGAATATGCGGCTAGAGATGCAGCTATACTGCTTCCCTTAAGAGAGCGTTTGATTGCAAAGATAAAGGAAGGGCATCTCATAGAGGTATGCAGATTGGAATTTGAATGCCTATATGCAGTGATGGAAATGGAGCTGAAGGGTGTTCTGCTGGACAGAGAGGCTTGGGGAGTACTTCATGAAAAATATGCGAAGGAGCAGCGGGAACTGAGCAGCAAGCTTCTTGGGGAATTAGACCAGGGTTATGTCCAGGTGAATCTATTTGGCGAGGAGAAAATCATAGGCATCAATTTGGATAGTCATCAGCAGATGATCAAAGCCTTTAAGAGCAAGGGGATAGATTTAGATTCTACCGCCTATCGCGATTTGCTGGAGTATAAGGGCAGGAGTCAGCTGGTAGATTGGTTTATGGAATATCGAAGGGTGACAAAAGCCATACAAAGCTTTCTTGCACCAATGCCCCAATATATTAGCTCTTCATCAGGAAGGCTGCATCCAAGCTATTATCAACTAGGTGCCCACTCGGGTCGTTTTGCTTGTGCCAACCCTAACATACAGCAGATACCGAGGGGGAAGGAATTTAGGGACTGCTTCATACCGGCAAAGGGATATAAGCTTATCATCGCGGATTATTCTCAGATAGAGCTGAGGGTAGCTGCCGAGATTGCACAGGATGATACCATGCTGGAGGCATACCTGCAGAATATGGACCTACATGCGCTGACAGCATCATTGATAGCTAATAAACCTATTGAAGAAGTCAGCAAACAGGAAAGGCAGGCTGCCAAGGCAGTGAACTTTGGCTTGATCTATGCCATGGGTGCTAGAGGACTGCAAGGTTATGCGAAATCCGTATATGGAGTGGAATTGTCCTTGAAGGAGGCTGAGCTTTTTAGAAGCAGATTCTTCAGTGCATATAAGGGAATCGCAAAGTGGCATGAACGGATGAAGAGAGCGGCCGATATAAGAGAAAGCAGGACACTCAGCGGCAGGCGCATATTGTTTAGAGAGCAGCCCGGTATAACAGCATTATTAAATATGCCGGTACAGGGAACTGCAGCGGATATCGTAAAAAAGGCACTAGGAATGTTAGTGCCTGTGACCAAGCGGTTAGGCGGCAGTATCATTGCTACAGTACATGATGAGATATTGCTTGAGGTACCGGAGCTTATAGCAGAGGAAGCGGCACAGGAGTTGAAAGCGGTCATGGAGGCAGCGGGCGTATATTACCTGAAGAAGGTGCCTGTAACAGCTGAGACTGTGATTGCAGACTCCTGGGCGGATAAATAGAGAGATTTAGGCTTTAAGCGGCATTTACGGGGGGTATCATTATGGATAAGGCGTTCAATCTATCTGAGTATGTAAGCAGTGGGGTTGAAAATATAATCAGAGGTGTCGTGAAAGCGTCCTTGAAAAATCCGAAGGAAACGGCATTTATATTAAAGTATGCCCTGACAAGCAAGGAAGCACAGACAAAGAGGGAGAGATATCGCGAAAAAGGAGAGAACATCCCTGCGTTTCTGATTTCCAGTATAACAAGCAGCTGCAACCTATTCTGTGAAGGCTGCTATGCACGGGCAAACAAGACCTGTGGAGAAGAGCTGCAAAAGGAGCATCTTTCCAGTGAGAGATGGAGAGGGATATTCAAAGAGGCCAGAGATCTAGGCGTAGCCTTTATACTGCTTGCTGGGGGAGAACCCTTGATGAGAAGCGATGTTATCGAAGAGGCAGCACAAGTGAAGGAAATCATGTTTCCCATATTTACAAATGGAACTATGCTGGATGAGGAATACGTAAGGCTGTTTTATAAAAATAGAAACCTGGTGCCTATGCTCAGTATAGAGGGAGACAGATGTCATACGGATGAACGG
>Ga0196972_1000447_pt1 | contig 22047 bp, 20 predicted proteins | sample S1v_2013CmetaG_FD_148618 | JGI IMG/M metagenome (GOLD analysis project Ga0196972, IMG submission 148618) | Soil microbial communities from Anza Borrego desert, Southern California, United States - S1+v_20-13C | ecosystem: Environmental > Terrestrial > Soil > Desert | place: USA: California...
CTCATGCGTTGTCTCGCCCCATATGGCATTCGGAAAATGCCTGTCCTCATGAAATCGCGGGATTACATGCCAGTGCAGATGAGGTGTTTTATTACCCAGACTTGCCAAGTTGATCTTGTCGGCTCGCAGCACTTCACGGACGGCTTGCTCTACAGCGAACACCACCGTCATCATTGCAACCCGCTCATTCTCAGGTAGATCCGTCATTTCCTTGACGTGCCGGTTCAAAATGACCCGGCAGAAGCCGGGATAATCTTCGTTCTCGACCCTTACAACCCGGCACAAGCTATCTTGCCAGATCAATTCGCCCCCTGGGGCTGTACATAATTCACAAGCCATTTAATCTAGAAGCCTTGTCTAGTAATGCAAGTATGTGAGAGGTAGTAAAGATGTGTCTGCAAGACTGGGATACGATGCTTCCACGGGACAGGTGCTTACAGAGGTATAGAGACATTGATGGATCCCCGATCTATGCCCGAATCCTTTTACTTCTTGCAAGTAAACCTTAATTCACGCCGTCCACCAATCGCACTTTCATGTTGGTGCAAGATTTCATAGTCACCGTTGCATGTATTTTTAGCTTTTCGGTTACAGCTTCCCCAATCTTCTACTGCGCCGCTACAAGTGGTGAAATAAGCATTTCCCGTTTCCGGAATGACCGGCTGCATTTGGCCTTGCTTGAGTTGTGCACAACCTGCCAAAAAAATGCCCATGAGTATGAGAGAGAGTTTCATATATGTCCTAAATACAAATTAAAACGGCTCCCGAAGGAGCCGCTTGTAGCAAACTGTTTTCTAAAAATCTTAGAAGAACAGGATTGCGCCCAGAGCGATAGTCTTGGCACCGCCGTTAACACCGTCAACATTAGCAATGTTTTCATAGTCGGTGTCGGTGTACTCTGCAACCAGGTTCAGGCTCTTAGTCAGAGGATGGTAAGCGCCGATGATCCAGGATTCGTTCTCGAATTCATCAGTGCCTGCAGCGCCATTGTCGTCAACCTTGCTGATACCCCAGGAAGCGCCCAGCTTGGTGCCGATGCCTGGAAGTGCATAGGTGACTTGAACATAACCACCATCAACGTCTGCATCGGAGTTGTTTACACCCAGACCGGACGTAGGCAGGTTGCCGCTTGCAACAAGGGAGCTACCCATGCCTTTGCCGTCATAGTAGTAACCTACCAGACCAAAACCAGCCAAGTTTACCTTACCACCGATTTCCCAGGCGTGAGCATCTTCTTCACCTGCTACAGCAACGGGAAGAAGGAACGATTGGTCAACATTGTCCTGACGAATGAAACCAGCCCATACCTTACCGGCATAGTCACCAGCCCACTCATAGGAAACCTTACCATCAAAGCCCAAGGACTCATTGTCGCTTTGGCCCCATGGCTGACGTGCACCAACTGCGAAGCTGAAGCCATTCCAGTTCGGGGACGTATAGCTGATTTGACCAACCCAATCAGCATACAGATAACCGGAACCGATACGGCCCAAGGTGGAGTTACCAGCACCGCCACCACCAGTACCCACGCCCAGCAGGGTCATGTCAGACAGGATAGCGTCGGAACCGAAGATGCCCAGGTCACGACCCATCTTGATGGTACCCCAGCTCTTATCACCGAAGGTCATGTAAGCTTGACGAATGTTCAGGCTGTTGGAATCAGCGCCGTTACCGCCGTATACATTTGCCGTACCGCCACCACCAGTGCTGTCAGTGCCGGTAAAGAATGTGAACTGGAATGCGATGTCCAGATCATTCTGGCGGGTCTTACCGCCGATACCAAGAGCAGCAGGCAGAAGGCCGGTGCTGATGGATTGTGAGTCTTCGGAGCCAGGACCGGCAGCAGTGTCAAGAGCGCCGTCATAGCGGGTGTGGGTGTAGTAGGAATTGACGTTGCCACCGATATCGATGGTCCAGTCACCAGCTGGAATGGTAATACCAGCGTTTGCGGCAGAAGCGCCGAATGCCATTACGGCACCTGCAACTGCCATGCTCAGTTTCTTGTTCATAAAAATCTCCTATTGCGTTTTAGTAACCCTCGTGAATCTTTTGCATATTCATCGAGAGAGTTCGCGAACTCCCCTTGCGAGAAGGTAGGTGCAGTATGCCAAATGAAAAAGCGGCGCCGCAAGGCAAAGATGTGGATTTTGGATACACCGTGGATAATCTGTTGCAATTGTGCAACAAATCGTTACAGAGCTCTATAACTCGCGCTCTGATATAACAAAAACACGTTGATATTCTTTCATGGCGTAGCGGTCCGTCATGCCAGCAATATAGTCAGAAACCGCACGCGGAAGGTCAGATTGGGTTCGTAGCTGAAAATCTTCAGGTAATAACCCAGGGTCTTGCATAAAAGCCTCAAACAATTCGCGGATTGTTCTCTGAGCCTTAGCACTCATGCGGTTTACCCGGTAATGCCTGTACAGATTCATACGTAGGAATTGCTTGAGTTCCAATTGCTGCTGCTGTACTGCTGCACTGAATTTAATCAGTGGAGGCATTTTGCGTACATCTGCAATGGAGGCAGGTTTGGCGTCAGCAATGAGTTCGGCGCTCTTAGCGCATAGATCCATAACGAGCGAGTTGATCATGCGACGTATGGTCTCATGGATCAATCGCCGGTCATTAAGGCCGGGATAGAGCTTCTGCACCTGATCGAGATGCTCAGAGAATATCTGGACTCCCTTCAGTTGCTCAAGCGTAATCAATCTGGAACGCAGCCCATCATCAACATCATGGTTATTGTAGGCGATCTCATCTGCAAGATTCGCCACCTGCGCTTCCAGGGACGGCTGTGTCCTATCCAGAAAACGTTGCCCAACATCGCCCAGTGTTCGCGCATTCTTGACAGAGCAATGCTTAAGAATGCCTTCACGGACTTCGAATGTTAGATTGAGACCATTAAATTCGGCGTAGCGCTGTTCCAGTTGATCAACAACCCGCAACGACTGCAGATTATGCTCGAACCCTCCATGGTTCCGCATGCAATCATTCAACGCATCCTGCCCTGCGTGGCCAAATGGCGTATGCCCAAGATCATGCGCAAGGGAGATGGCTTCAACCAGATCTTCCTGCAGCCCAAGTGTGCGGGCGATGGCTCTGCCAATCTGCGCAACTTCGAGGCTATGAGTCAATCGTGTGCGGAATAGATCACCTTCGTGATTTACAAACACCTGAGTTTTATATTCCAGCCTGCGAAATGCGGTGGAATGGATGATTCTGTCGCGGTCGCGCTGAAAATGGTTGCGACCCTGAGGCGGGCTTTCAAAATGTTGCCGGCCTCGGGTTTCTTCAGGGTGCGCTGCGTACGGTGCCAAGTCATGCATGGATGTTGTCCAGGGTTTCTCTCAACAGCGCTTGATCATATTCGCTGGTGACGACTGATTTGCCTATTACATCCTTAATCAGTACCAGGCGAATCTTTCCATCAACAACCTTTTTGTCCATGCCCATAAGATCAAGGTATCTCTCGACGCCTATGGCAGGTGGCTCAACAGGCAGGCCGGCCGCCTTGAAAATGTCAATAATGCGTTCCACATCCTCATTGCCTAGCCAGCCTAACCGTTGAGAGAACTTTGCAGCCAGGACTGTACCTGCGGCAACGGCTTCACCATGCAGCCATACCCCGTAGCCCATGGCATTTTCAACTGCATGTCCGAAGGTATGCCCCAAGTTAAGTAGTGCCCTTTCGCCCGTCTCGTGCTCATCGGCTGCAACCACTTCTGCTTTGTTCTGGCATGAACGGTAGATGGCGTAACTGAGCGCAGCCGGATCAAGCTGCACCAGCTTATCCATATTGCGTTCAAGCCATACAAAAAAATCAGGGTCGCGGATGAGGCCGTATTTGATCACCTCGGCCAGCCCCGCAGCCAGTTCGCGTTGAGGCAAAGTTTTAAGCGTATCAATATCCGCCAATACCATCTTTGGCTGATAAAAGGCGCCTATCATGTTCTTGCCGAGAGGATGGTTAATACCCGTTTTGCCACCTACCGAGGAATCTACTTGGGATAGCAGCGTCGTCGGAATCTGGATGAAGGGCACACCCCGCAGATAAGTCGCAGCGGCGTATCCAGTCAAGTCACCGATAACTCCTCCGCCGAGAGCAATCAAGGTGGTGCGTCGCTCGCAGCGATGTTGCAGCAGTGCATCGTAGATGAGGCTGAGCGTTTCCGGGTTTTTATATTTCTCGCCGTCAGGTAAGACAATGGGTAACACGTTGATGCCAGCTTGCTGCAGGGAGTCCGAAAGCGAGCTCAGGTATAGCGGGGCTACAGTTCTATTGGTAACAACAGCCACCTGCTTGCTGGTCAGATATGGCAGTAGCAGTTCTGATTGCGTCAGCAGGTTGCTACCGATGTGAATCGGGTAGGAGCGGTTACCCAGATCAACGCGCAATGTTTGTATCAACTTTGGAATTCCTGATCAAGTGTTCAATACGGGTGATGATGGAAGTTACAGTTTCGCCTTCAGTTTCGATAACGTAAGTGGCCACATCGGTATAAATGGGATCCCGCTCTTCGAATAACTGTTGGAGTTTTGCGAGAGGGTCCTGGCCTTGTAGCAAAGGGCGGTTTTTATCGTTGCGCGTTCTCTGCCATAGCTCATGCACATTGGCTCGCAGGTAGACGACGGTACCGTTCTGCTTGAGATTATTACGGTTGTTAGGTGCCAGCACCGCGCCGCCGCCCGTCGCAAGCACAGTATTAGTCTTGCTGACCAATTCCTCAATAACGGCTGATTCGCGTCTGCGAAAGCCGGCTTCTCCCTCAAGCTCGAAGATCAAGGGGATGTTAACACCCGTGCGACGTTCTATTTCATGATCGGAATCATAAAAGGTCTTGTGCAGATGCTTAGCCAGCAGGCGGCCTATGGTTGTCTTGCCGGCTCCCATAAGGCCAACAAGAAAAATGTTATTGGCCATAAAAAATGCCCATCATTTGCATGACGGGCATTTTAAGATAAAGCGAGGGATATGTCAGACCGGCTTATCGTATCGCAAGATTTTCATCCATCACGCGTGGAGTAATGAAAATGAGCAATTCAGTCTTATCGTTCTGCTTGATACGGCGTTTGAAGGCATGACCGATGAATGGAAGATCGCCAAAGAATGGGACCTTGTCTACGTCATTGCGCTCGGTTTGTTCGTAAATGCCTCCTAATACCGCAGTTTCACCATTAGCAACCAGCACTTGTGTTTGCACGCGCTGGGTATCGATGGAAGGTATACCGACGAATACCTGTCCTACACGATCTTTCTTGACCTCCAAATCCATGATGATCTTCTCATCCGGGGTGATTTGAGGGGTAACTTCTAAACTCAAAGAAGCTTTTTTGAATGCTACGCTGGTTGCTCCGCTACTGGTGGCTTGTTGATAAGGAATTTCCGTCCCCTGTTCAATGATCGCTTTCTGTTGGTTGGCGGTCGTTACGCGAGGGCTGGATACCACTTTACCTCGCTGATCGGTTTCAAGGGCAGACAATTCCAAGTTAAGCATGAATCCAGCAGGTAATCTGAACAGGCTGAAAGCAAAGTTGCCGAATGAGCCAGCAACGGGCAAATTTACATTTAAATCCTGATTACCACCAGGGCTGGTACCTAAAAGGAAACCATCGCGTGTCATCGTAGAGGCCAACGCAGAAGAGCCCACGGGGCTACTGGCAGTTTCCGTGACGTTTCCTCCTGATGCAGTCCTGGAAACATTATTTCCCAGAGTACCACTTACACCGGTACGGGTGCTGCCTCCAGTATTCTGCTGCTGCACACCGAATCTGGCGCCTAGACTTTTGCCGAATCTTTCATCCGCAATGACAAGTCTGGATTCAATCATGACCTGCCTTACAGGGATATCAATCCTGTTGATGATGCTTTGCACATCCTCCAGATGGCGAGCTGTGTCCTGAACAAAGAGAGTGTTTGTCCGAACGTCCACAACGGCGCTGCCACGTTTGGAGAGGATTTTCTGCTTGGCGTCACTGATCAGATTCTTGACTGCATCTGCCTTCTGATATCGAAGTGTAAATACCTCGGTACGCATGGGTTCCAGATCTTCAATCTGCTGGCTCGATTCCAGTAACAGTTTTTCCTTTGCAGCCACTTCCTCTGAGGGAGCTACCCAAATGACATTGCCGGTCTTCCGCATGCTCAAGCCCTTGGCTTGCATAATGATGTCTAGAGCCTGGTCCCAAGGCACGTCTTTCAGACGCAATGTCAAGTTGCCGGTGACAGTGTCACTGGTAATGATATTGAAGCCAGTAAAGTCAGCTATGACCTGCAGGACTGAACGTACATCGATATTCTGGAAATTCAATGATAGCTTTTCTCCCGCGTAGCCTTTCTTCGATCCCTGGACGAGCTTGTTTGGGTCTTCGACTACGGGCCTAACATCGAGGATGAAACGTTTATCGGTCTGGTAGGCAGACTGTTCCCAATTACCCTGGGGCTCAATGATCATCTGCGTGTTGTTGCCCTGTTTTAGAGTGTCTATATAGAGCACTGGGGTATTGAAATTGATTACATTGAGCCTTCGCTGAAGATTGGCAGGTAAATCAGTATTGATGAAATCTACAACAATTTTCTTCCCTTGCTGCTTGATGTCAATTCCGGCGGCTGGGTCAGACAGATCCACCATAATACGGCCTTCACCATTTTTGCCGCGCATGAAGTCAACGTTGGTGACGCTATGAGTTTGGTCTACTGTGGTAGCTTCAGCAAATCGTGTTACGGTTTCATTCGAAGCTTTTGTGCTGATGGCATCGCCTTGCAGCACGATGGTGGTTTCGTTTCCGCTCATGCTGGTGTCATAAGCAATGGCTTTGCTGAGGTTGAGTACCATGCGGGTACGCTCCTTGGCTTGGGCAATGCTGATGCTTTTCAATGGGCCTTGCTCAACGGGCAAGCTGGATTTGTTCATGCCGTTCGCAGTATCTGGAAAATCAAACGCTATCCGCGGAGGACTATTGAGGGTAAAACTGGGAGGCGTATTTTGAATTGGTTGTGCAGTCCGGATCTTGACAGCTACTCGACCACCAGAAAGGGTCGCAAAATCAATCTGCTCAATTCTATTGCTGAGATCGGATTGCTCCTCAGCATGTGTGAAGTTCACCATACCCAGGAATAATATTACTGACAGCAGCGCTTTGATATTCATTTCCTACCCCTTATTCCTGCAGGCCAACATTGGATGTTTGCTCTGCCCAATCACCGGAAAGCTCATCCTGAATAATCTCTTTTAATACCACTTCATTTTCTGTGATTTCAGTCACTATTCCGAAATTCTGTCCCATGTAATTGCCTATACTCACTTGCTGGATACTGTTGTCAGGTGTTTTGATGAGAGCGTATTGCAAACCGTCTTTGGAAAGCGAGCCCACATATTGCAAACTTTCCAGGGGGTAGGCCTCAAGCGGTTCCTTTGGTCTATCGAAGTCGGGCTGTATACCGGTGGTTTTGGTTGACTGAGCCTTCCGTGATTTGAAAGGATCGCTTAGTTGCCCGTCTGCGTTGTATTCGATAGGAGTGTAGGGCTTTACCTCAGGCAAGGGGTCGACCCTGGCTCGCATGTCACTTGCGGCTTCTGCCATGAATTTATCCAAGTCATCTGCTTCGTTGCCGCCACATGCGGCTAGGCACAATGTGAGGCAAAGCAGCATTTGATTTTGAATGCCCCAAAACTGTTTGTGCATCATTTTTTCTTTTTGCCCTTGCTCTTAGCTTTCTCTGCTTGTTGCTTACTGGCCATCTCGTTGGAATCGAGATAACGGTAAGTTTTTGCCACAGCCTCCATAGCCAGGAGATTACTTTTCGCGTCCTTTTCAGCGGGTGTTATTACGAGATTATTCAAGGTGACAATCCGAGATAACCGAGATACATCGGAGGCAAATAATCCCAAGTTGTGGTATCCCCCTGTCACCTTGATTGATATCGGCATTTCCGCATAAAAATCTGCCTGGACTTCCTGACCTGGCTTGAACAATTCGAATTCGAGCCCGCGTTCAAGGCCTGCTTGATTGATGTCGGTCAGCAGTCCATCCATTTGCGATCTATCAGGCAATTGCTTGAGTAGTGCGCCAAACGTTTTCTCGATATCTACCATTTGCTGCTTATAGGTTTCCAGATTGATGGCTTGTCTCTTCTTATCCAGGAATACTTGCCTGAGCTCGCTCTCTTTAGCTTTCGCCTGATCGAGGTCCTCAAGAGCTGGCTTCCATAAAAACCAATATCCGGCAGCAACGATCAATATGAAGATCACTCCAAGCAATACCGCCTTGACAGGTAGGGGCAGGCTGCCAGTGTTGTTGAAGTCAATATTATTGAAGTCTTCGAGCTTCATCTCTTTTTCTGGCCTTCAGTATTCGCCACTTCTGTTTTCGGCGCTTTGAGGTTTACAGTCATGGTGAAATTGTTCTGTCTGGCCTTGGCTGTTTTGTCAGCCACGGCTTTGATCTCAATTAGCCTTGGCGCTTCCATCCAGGCTGAGGCTCCCAGATTTCTGACTAGCGTTGCGACACGAGCGTTGGTATCAGCGATGCCCTGCAGGGTAATGGTCTTTCCCTGCTGTTTGATGGAAGTAAGAAATATGCCTTCAGGAAGCTGGCGGGCGAGTTCATCCAGCACAACAACAGCTTGACTCCTGTCCGTTTGTAAATTCTCCACAACCTGCTTGCGTTCAAGCACGCTATTGATTTGATCTCTGAGATCCCTGATTTCGGCGATTTCTGTTTCCAGTGTTTTATTGGCCGCTTCCAAGCGATTATTTCTGCTCAGCTGACTATCTATCTGTGAACCTATGTAGCCTTGTCCTATAAAAACCAGTGCCCCAGCGGCAATGGCTGTAGCAACCAGCATGAGATTGAATTGCCGCTGACGCTCTGCGCGTTTGATTTGCCGGTGAGGCAGGAGATTGATGCGTACCATCAGCCAAATCTCCGAAGTGCTAGTCCGCATGCAATCATGAGTGATGGTGCATCGGTCATCACCTGCTGTTGCTTCATCCGCGGATTAATCGTCATGCCACTAAAGGGGTTTGCAACGACGGCACTAACCTGAGTACGCTCCTGCACCATGGCTTCCACACCAGGAATGGCGGCACAGCCACCGGCAAGCAGGATATGGTCAACCCGGTTGTATTGCGTGGAACTGGTAAAGAATTGCAGTGCACGTGCGACTTCGAGGGCCAGCGACTGCATGAATGGCTGCAGGACTTCAAGTTCGTAGCTATCTGGCAATCCGCCTTTACGCTTGGCGATCTCGGCCTCTTCCACCGAAAGCCCGAACCGCCGCTGTATTTCCTGCGTGAGCTGATTCCCGCCAAATGTCTGTTCACGGATATAGACTGATTGGTTATCGTGCAGCACATTGATGTGCATCATGGAGCCGCCGATATCCACGATCATTACCGTCTGATCCTTGCCGTTGCTCGGCAGCTGCGAAGCTATCAAGGCATAGGCTGCTTCGGTAGCATATGTTTCAACGTCCATCACCTCGACCTTAAGGCCTGCACCTTCAGCAGCAGCGATGCGATCCTCGATTTTTTCTTTGCGTGAGGCCGCGATCAGCACCTCGACTTCCGACTCAGGATTGTTGGGAGCCGGACCAATAACCTGGAAGTCGATGTTGACTTCATCCAGAGAGAAGGGAATATATTGGTTGGCTTCGGCTTCGACCTGAAGCTCCATGTCTTCTTCGCGAAGACCGGCCTGCATAAGGACTTTTTTACTGATGACGGCTGCGGCGGGCAAGGCCAGTGCGACTCGCTTCTCGCGCGTACCCAGCATTTTCCACGCGCGTTTGACGCCATCAGCCACCAGATCCAGGCCGGCAATATTGCCGTCTACCACGGCATCCTTGGCGAGCGACGCGATAGCATAGCTTTCGAGGTGATAATTACCTCTCCCGCCCCCCGCCAATTCCACCATCTTTACCGAAGTGGAGCTGATGTCAACTCCAATCAAAGGTGGTGTGCGTTCTTTAAAAAAGTCGAATTTCAAAATTGAAATTCCCTTTCGTTATGATTATTTACACACAATACTAATAATTTACCTTAAATGCTAGCAACAACTATAACCCCTGTAAAGCAAATTTATTTTCAGTAAATAGCACTCAGACTCTATAATGCAGTATCGTAATCTTCGGTAAAAAGAAGCATGTCCTTGCTGAAATGGTTCCGGTCCCTTGTTTTGATTTTTATCACTTTGGGATTGGTATTGGCCGCATTGGTTGCACTTGCAGCCGCACTTATTTACCCCACTCTTCCTTCGCTCGAAACGCTGACTGATTACCGGCCAAAGGTACCTCTGCGCGTTTATTCCTCGGATGGCTACCTGATCGGTGAATTCGGTGAAGAGCGCCGGGCTCTCGTTGAGATTGAGAATGTGCCGGACAAGCTGAAGCAGGCCATTCTTGCCGCTGAAGATGAGCGGTTTTATTCTCACGGCGGTGTGGATACGCTTGGCGTGCTTCGTGCGGCCATGGCTAATGTGAGTGCCGGCGGCTTCAAGGAGGGTGCAAGCACGATTACCATGCAGGTCGCGCGTAATTTCTTCCTGTCGCGCGAAAAGACCGCTACCCGCAAGCTTAGCGAAGCCCTGCTTGCCATCAAGATTGAGCACAGCCTCAACAAGGACGAGATTCTCGAGCTCTATATCAACCAGATTTACCTTGGCCAGCGTGCCTATGGCTTCGCAGCAGCGTCGCAAGTTTATTACGACAAGCCGCTCAGCAAGTTGACCATCTCCGAGGCTGCCATGCTGGCGGGCCTGCCGAAAGCCCCATCAAGATATAACCCATTTGCCAATCCAAAGCGGGCCAAAGCTCGGCAGCATTATGTGCTGGGCCGCATGAAGGAGCTCAACTACATCAGTGACGCGGAATACCAGGCAGCATTGAAACAGCCACAACGCTTCCGCACCAAGCAACAATACAGTGAAGTGCAAGCCGAGTATGTCGCCGAAATTGCTCGCCAGGTCATGTATGAGCAATACAAGGATGACACCTACAACACCGGCATGAAGGTGTATACCACCATCAAGAAAACCAATCAGGAGGCTGCAACAAAAGCTGTGATCGAAGGTGTTCTGCATTACGACTGGCGTCACGGGTATCGTGGACCGGAGAAAATGCTGAAGCCAGATAACGGCCAGTCATTAGACAACGCTATTATTGATGAGGCACTGGATGGCATCGCCACTTATAACGGTCTCATCCCGGCAGTCGTCACCGAGCTGGATGCAAAGCGTGTCAAGGTTCGCAGCAAAACAGGCCAGGAACTGGAAATCACCGGCGAGGGATTATCCCTTGTGCAAAAGACACTGAACGAGAAAAAGCCTGAAAAGCGCAAACTCAAGGTGGGCGTGGTTGTGCGTATTATTCATATGGGCAACTACTGGAAGCTGGTGCAATTGCCGCAGGTAGAAGCATCCTTGATCGCTCTGGATCCCGAAACGGGTGCTGTCAGTGCCATGGTGGGCGGTTTCGAATTCAGCCGCAACAAGTTCAATCACGTGACTCAGGCCTGGCGACAACCTGGCTCAAGCTTCAAGCCTTTCGTGTATTCAGCCGCACTGGAAAAAGGCTTCACCCCTGCCAGCATTATCGAAGATGATCCCGTCACGATTTCTGCCATTGAAACCGGTAGCGGATCTGCATGGGAACCGCACAACTTCGATAACAAATATGAAGGTCCGATGCGGCTGCGAACGGCGCTGACCAAATCCAAGAACATGGTGTCGATACGCATATTGCAGTCTATCGGCATCAAATACGCTCAGGATTACATTACGCGCTTCGGCTTTTCCGCCAAGGACCATCCTCCCTACCTGCCCATGGCTTTAGGCTCGGGTTCTGTTACTTCATGGCAACTGGCTGGCGCTTATGCAGTATTCGCCAATGGAGGGTATCGCGTACGTCCATATCTCATCAGCAAGATTGTGGATGCCAATGGCAAGGTGGTATTGCAGGCCCAACCGGATCAGGTGGGAGAGAACGCAACCCGGGTGATTGATCCGCGTAATGCATTCATCATGAATTCCCTGCTGCAGGATGTCGCCCGCATCGGAACCGCCGCCGGTGCGCGCAAGCTCGGGCGCTCCGATCTTGCAGGCAAGACGGGTACAACCAACAATCATGTGGATGCCTGGTTTGCAGGCTATAACCCTAAGCATGTGGCGATTGCCTGGATGGGCTATGACCAACCCAAATCCCTGGGCGGTCAGGAAACCGGTGGACGTGCTGCTTTGCCCATCTGGATCGACTACATGGCAGTCGCTCTGAAAGGTGTGCCAGATGAGCCTTACAAGGCGCCAGAGGGTGTGGTCTCCATCAAGATCGATCCGCTGACTGGCACGCGTGCCGAGGAAGGTGAGAGCGGACTTTACGAATATTTCTATCAGGAATATCCACCGCCTGAGGTTGAGCGCCCGCTGGATACGATTCGTGATTTCTTCGAATCATTGTTGCCAGGAACGCAGTCCTCAGGCAGCACTGAGCCATCTGCGCCATCGCCCCAGGCACCGAACTCACAGCAACAGCAACCGGCCAAGCCAAAACCATTCACGCCTATCCCCGGACATTCCTCCGGGTCTGAAGAGGAACAGTTGTTCTAGCGAAGCCATGGCAAGGGAAACCGGATCCCGTCAGCATCAGTTGCGCCAGCTGATTGCGCAGCAAGCTGCGCGCATGATGGCGGAGGAAGGCATTTCTGATTACGGGCATGCCAAGCGCAAGGCGGGGCGGCAACTGGGCGTGACGGATGCAAACTGTTTTCCCAGCAATGCCGAAATCGAAGAAGAGATCAAGCTGCATCATCAGATCTACCATCAGGAAGAGCAGCCGCTGAACCTGCGGCAGCTACGCATGGATGCGTTGGCTGTCATGCAGCTATTGGAAAGATTCAATCCGCATCTGACCGGACCGGTGCTGGATGGTACGGCCGGGCGTTATGCCGAAACCGATATTCAGCTGTTTGCCGACAGCCTCAAGGATGTCGAAATCTTTCTCCTCAATAGCCAGATTCCCTACAGCATGCAGGAAAAAAGCTACCGCATCGCCAACGACAAACGAAATTCGGAGAAAAGCGGAGACCGTAAAAAGGTGCCTGTGTTTGTGCTGGAAGGGCCCAGTGGGCTCATCAAACTCAGCGTGTTCACGCCGGACGATATGCGTATTCCCACTAAAAACCCGGCGAATGGCAGCAATATTTCCCGAGCGAATACCACCAGCTTGCAGGCGCTTATTGATGCCTCATCGAGTACTGCCGCAGAACCTTAATCCCTCAGCCAGCGGGCGGCATCCATGGCGAAGTAGGAGAGGATGCCGTCTGCTCCGGCGCGCTTGAGTGACAGCAGTGCTTCCAGAACGCACGCTTTTTCGTCCAGCCAGCCATTCTGTACAGCAGCCTTGAGCATGGCATATTCACCGCTGACCTGATAGGCGTAAGTAGGAATACCGAATTCTTGTTTCACCCGGCGCACGATATCCAGATACGGCATGCCGGGTTTGACCATGAACATGTCCGCGCCTTCTTCAATGTCCAGAGCCACTTCCCGTAGAGCTTCATCGGAATTCGCCGGATCCATCTGATAAGTGCTTTTGTCGGCTTTGCCCAGGTTGGCGGCAGAGCCCACTGCATCGCGGAACGGGCCGTAAAAACTCGAAGCGTACTTGGCCGAGTAGGCCAGAATGCGCGTATGAATATGCCCTTGCGCTTCCAGCGCATCGCGGATCGCGGCGATGCGCCCATCCATCATGTCGGATGGTGCTACGACGTCAGCACCTGCCTCGGCATGGCTTACTGCCTGGCGGACCAGGACTGCAGTCGTCTCGTCATTAAGCACATAGCCGGTGCCATCGATAAGGCCGTCCTGGCCGTGCGTGGTATAAGGGTCAAGCGCGACATCGGTAATGATACCGAGCTCGGGGAACCGCGCCTTGAGTGCACTTACCGCACGCTGTACGAGACCCTGCGGATTGAAGGCCTCCCTGGCATCCAGGCTTTTGGCGGATTGTTCGACGACAGGGAATAAGGCCAGTGCGGGAATGCCGAGCTTCACGCACTCCTCAGCTGTTTGCAACAGTCTGTCTATGCTTTGGCGCTGCACGCCGGGCATGGAAGCTACGGTTTCTGTCCGGTTATCGCCGTCCAGTACAAAAACCGGATAGATGAGATCATTGGCTGTCAGCACATTCTCGCGCATGAGCCTGCGGGAGAAATCATCGCGTCGCATGCGGCGAGGGCGCGCGCGCGGGAATTTGCTGGATTGATAAGTCATAGCAGTGCCTCCGTTTGAAATACCCGTGCTAGTTCCAGACCGGGGTCGGGCTGGCGCATGAAGGCTTCGCCAACGAGGAAAGCATTGACGTTATTGTCCTGCATGAGGGCGACGTCATCCGCCGCGAAGATACCGCTCTCGGTGATGACCATACGGTCGTCGGGGATTCCGGCAAGCAGATTGAGCGTGGTATCCAGTGTGACATCGAACGTGCGCAGATTGCGGTTGTTGATGCCGATCAGCGGTGTCTTGAGCTGCAAGGCGAGGTCGAGTTCGTTTGCATCATGCGATTCCACCAGTACTGCCATATTGAGTTCGTGTGCAACTGCCTCCAGCTCCTGCATTTGCGTCAGCTCCAGCGCCGCCACGATGAGCAGGATACAATCCGCACCCATGGCTCGCGATTCATAGATCTGGTAGGGGTCAATCATGAAATCCTTGCGCAGCACTGGCAGACTGCAGGCCGTACGTGCCTGCTGTAGATATTGCGGACTGCCCTGGAAGTACTGCTGGTCCGTGAGCACCGACAGGCAGGCAGCACCGCCTCTTTCATAGCTGGCAGCAATATCGGCAGGATGAAAGTCAGGGCGGATGATACCTTTGGAGGGGCTGGCTTTCTTGATTTCAGCGATGACTGCAGGCTGTTTCTTGGCGACGCGCTGACGGATGGCGTCGGTAAAGTCGCGTGTAGGCCCTGCGTTTCCTGCTATCGCCCGCAGCTCGTTGAGGGGCGTGGCAGCCTTGGCGGCGTTGACCTCCAGCCGTTTGGTTTCAAGTATCTTGTTGAGGATATCGCTCATGATGTTGTCGCCAGCTGCTGTGAGAGTGCGGCAAGCTGTTCGAGTTTCTCCAGTGCTGCCCCGCTGTCAATAATGTCGCTGGCTCGGGCAATTCCTTGCTGCAGATTATCAGCTAGCCCGGAGATATAGATTGCGGCGCCGGCATTGAGCAACACGATATCGCGAGCCGGAATCTGCTTGCCTGCGAGAACGTCGTCAAGCACTTCGCTGGCTTGTGCGGCATTTTCCACCTGAATCGTCTTCATCTCATGTAAGGCCAGACCGAACTGTGACGGGTTCAGGACATACTCGCGGATTTCCGCATTCTTGAGTTCCGCAACATAGGTATCACCGCTGAAAGAGATTTCATCCATGCCGTCCGCGCCGTGCACCACCATGACATGCTGGCTACCCAGGCGTTGCAGTACTTGCACTAGCATGCCGGTAAGGTCGCGGTGAAACACGCCCATGATCTGGCGCTCTGCTCCAGCCGGATTGGTCAGCGGACCCAGCAGATTGAATAGCGTGCGCACTCCCAGCTCGCGCCGAACCGGTGCTGCGTGGCGCATGGCGCTGTGGTGATTGGGCGCGAACATGAAGCCGATGCCGATGTCATTGACACATTGTGCTACCTGGTCCGGACGCAAATTGACGTTGATGCCCAGGGCTTCCAGCACGTCTGCGCTGCCGCAGGCTGAAGAGACAGAGCGGCCGCCGTGCTTTGCCACCCTTGCGCCAGCAGCAGCAGCTACGAAGGCCGAGGCAGTGGAAACGTTGAAAGTGTGTATACCGTCGCCGCCTGTGCCGCAGGTATCGATGAGGTGCGTGCGGTCCTCAACAGTGACATGCGTCGCCAGCTCGCGCATGACTTCTGCTGCAGCGGCGATTTCATCTACCGTTTCGCCCTTGATGCGCAAGGCAACAAGGAAACCGGCAATCTGTGCCGGCGTGAGTTCGCCGCCCATGACCTGGCGCATCATGTCCAGCATTTCGTCGTGCGACAGGTCGCGGGCATCAAGCAGCCGTTGTAATGCATCCTTGAAAGTAACCGCCATTCAGTAGGCCTTCAGGAAGTTATCCAGCAACTCGTGGCCGTACTCAGTCAACACTGATTCCGGATGGAACTGCACGCCTTCGATGGGCAGGGATTTGTGACGCACACCCATGATCTCGCCGTCCTCGGTCCATGCCGTGACTTCCAAGCAATCTGGCAGCGTGTCTTTCTCGATTACCAGGGAGTGATAGCGCGTGGCGGTATAGGGATCAGGCAAACCCTTGAACACACCTGCATCCTTGTGGTGGATGAGGGAGGTTTTGCCATGCATGAGTTGTTTGGCATGCACGATGTTGCCGCCAAAGGCCTGGCCTATGCTCTGGTGCCCCAGGCAGACGCCCAGCATGGGGATCTTGCCGCCGAATTCATGGATCAGCGGCACTGAGATACCTGCTTCGTTTGGTGTGCATGGGCCCGGGGAAATCACGATGTAACTCGGTTTCAGTTCCGCCACCTTGCCGAGGTCGATCTCGTCGTTGCGGAACACCTGCACATCCTGTCCGAGCTCGCCCAGATACTGCACGAGGTTGTAGGTAAAGGAATCGTAGTTGTCGATCATGAGCAGCATTATGCAATTCCTTCCGTATCCAGTCCGGCAAGCACCATCTCGGCGGCACGCAACACCGCGCGTGCCTTGTTCTGCGTTTCCATCCATTCATTGTCCGGAATGGAGTCGGCCACGATGCCGGCGCCTGCCTGCGAATACAGTGTGTTGTCCTTGATGACGCCGGTACGGATGGCAATGGCCAAATCCATATCGCCATTGAAACCCAAATAGCCTACTGCGCCTGCATAAATGCCGCGCTTGCTGGGTTCGAGTTCGTCGATGATTTCCATGGCGCGTACCTTGGGCGCACCACTGACGGTGCCAGCCGGGAAGGTGGCCTTTAGCACATCAATGGCATCCAGGCCCGGCTTGAGTTGGCCTTCTACGTTGGACACGATGTGCATCACGTGTGAATAGCGCTCTATCATCATGTTGTCGGTGACGTTCACAGAACCTGTCTGTGACACACGGCCAATGTCGTTGCGGCCAAGATCCATGAGCTGCACGTGTTCCGCGCATTCCTTGGGGTCTGCCAGCAGTTCTTCCGCCAGCGCCAGATCTTCCTCACGTGATTTGCCGCGTGGCCGAGTACCGGCAATCGGCCTTACGGTGACGGTTTCGTCCTCCAGCCGTACCAGGATTTCCGGTGAAGCGCCGACAACATGATGGTCGCCCATGTCGTAGTAAAACATGTAGGGAGACGGGTTGAGGCTGCGAAGAGCGCGGTAGAGTGAAAGAGGCGGCGCACTGAACGGTTGTACCATGCGCTGCGACAACACGACCTGCATGATGTCGCCCTCGAAGATGTAGTGCTTGGCTTTTTCCACTGCAGCCTTGAAACCTGCTTCGCCGAATTCTGATGCCGCCGCCGAAGACTGCATGCGCGCTGCTTCAGGAATGCTCACCGACTTGCGCAGCATGGAGACGAGTTGCTGTAAGCGCTGGCGTGCCTTTTCGTAGGCATTCGTCTGTGCCGGATCGGCATAAACGATGAAGTAGAGCTTGCCGGAGAGGTTGTCTACGACCGCAATCTCTTCCGACACCATGAGCAGGATGTCCGGCACGCCCAGCCGGTCAGGTTTGGTAGTAGACGCCAGTTTGCGCTCGATGTAGCGAATGGTTTCGTAGCCAAAATATCCCGCCAGGCCGCCAGTGAACCGGGGCAATCCCTGGTAAGGCGGCGTTTTGAACCTTGCCTGGTAAGCCTTGACGAAATCCAGAGGGTTGATGTCGTCGGCGGACTCCACCACGGTGTCGTTCCGCAGTACTTCGATTGTGCGGCCGCGTACGACAATGCGGGTAGCGGCCGGCAGGCCAATGATGGAATATCGGCCGAAACGCTCGCCGCCCTGTACCGATTCCAGCAGATAGGAATAGGGCTGATTGGCGAGCTTGAGATAAAGCGATAACGGTGTGTCGAGATCGGCGAAAGTTTCGACGACCAGCGGTATGCGGTTATAACCCTCGCGCGCGAGGGTTTCGAATTCCTGTTGGTTGATGGTGTGCAGCATGTGAATCCCCAAGTTTTGTTAGTTGTCGATGTTGACGGCCAGGGCCGCCGGTAGCGTCTGGATCAGCGCCACCATCGCCAACTGAGTTGTTTTTCAAAACTCGGGGATTGCATGTGTGAATTAAACCTTGGCCAGTTCGTCGCGCAACTGCTGGACGATGGTGTTGTAGCGGTTAGGGTCGGTGTCCGAGCCCTTGCTGAAAATGGCCGAGCCGGCAACAAAGGTATCGGCACCGGCGCGGGCGATCTCGGCGATATTCTGGGGATTGACGCCGCCGTCGATCTCCAGCCAGATTTCGCGGCCGGTCTTTTCGGTGTAAGCATCAATGCGGGCGCGTGCATGACGCAATTTGTCGAGCGTGCCGGGAATGAATTTCTGGCCGCCGAAACCCGGGTTGACCGACATCAGCAGAATCATGTCCACCTTGTCCATGACATAGTCCAGGTAATCCAGTGGCGTTGCGGGATTGAATACCAGGCCCGACTTGCAGCCATGGTCACGTACCAGCGACAGGCTGCGATCGATGTGATCGGATGCTTCCGGATGGAAGGTAATGATATTGGCGCCGGCCTTGGCGAAGTCTGGAATGATGCGGTCTACAGGCTTCACCATGAGGTGCACGTCGATAATCGCATCGGTTACAGGGCGGATGGCTTCACAGACCAGCGGGCCTATGGTCAGGTTGGGAACGTAATGGTTATCCATCACGTCAAAGTGAACAATATCGGTGCCGGAAGTAATTACGTCGGTAATTTCCTGGCCCAGCTTGGCCATGTTGGCAGAAAGAATACTTGGTGCGATCCGGAATTGTTTAGCCATGGTATTAATAGTCGCGCTGTGAAAAGCCGGTATTTTAACCGTAATTGCTTTAAAAAACAGTCCGGTTAAAGTGGAACTTGTTGCTTAAGCCCCTCTGATACGGGAAAATCGCGGCCATGCATTTATTCACCGTCGGCATCAATCACCATACGGCGCCAGTCTCTATTCGTGAACACGTTGCCTTCCAGAACGAAAACCTCGGCCATGCCCTGCGCGATCTGACGACGCATACTCAGAATGGGGTACCTGTTGCCAGGGAAGCGGCCATTCTTTCCACCTGCAATCGCACCGAGCTCTACTGCAATACCGAGCATCCCGAGCAGGCGCTGGAATGGCTTGCTGCCTACCATCAACTGCAGCCGCAGAAGATACAGCCCTATGTGTATACGCTCCCGCAAGAGGATGCCGTCAAGCATGCTTTCCGCGTTGCCGCCGGACTGGATTCAATGGTGCTAGGCGAGCCGCAAATCCTGGGGCAATTCAAGCAAGCAGTTAAGATTGCGGAAAATGCCGGCACGTTGGGCACATTGCTGCACAAGCTTTTCCAGCGCACTTTTGCCGTAGCCAAGGAAGTACGCACTAACACGGAAATAGGCGCCAGCTCTATTTCCATGGCGGCTGCTTCGGTGCGCCTGGCGCAGAAGATTTTCGGCAGTCTGCAAGGCCGCAGGGTGCTGATGATCGGCGCCGGTGAAATGATAGAACTGTGTGCCGAGCACTTTGCAGCACAACAGCCCGCTTCCATTACCGTGGCCAATCGTACGGTGGAACGTGGCGAGAACCTCGCCAGCCGCATTCATGGTACCGCCATCCTGCTCGCCGATCTGCCGGATCGCCTGGCTGAATTCGACATCGTCGTGACGTCCACCGCCAGCCAGCTGCCCATCATCGGTCTAGGCATGGTGGAACGCGCCGTACGCAGCCGCAAGCATAGGCCCATGTTCATCGTTGACCTCGCGGTGCCGCGCGACGTTGAGGCGGAAGTGGCTAAACTGGACGACGTATTTCTCTATACCGTGGATGACTTGGCGCAAGTCGTGCAGGAAGGGCTGGGCAACCGGCAGGAAGCAGCCGCTGAAGCCGAAGCCATCATCAACCTGCGCGTGGATAACTTTATGCACTGGCTCAAGACGCGCGAAGCCGTGCCTACCATCCGCGCGTTACGTGATCAGGCCGAGCGTCTGCGCCGCAACGAGCTGGAGAAAGCCAGGAAAGCATTGGCACGCGGCGAGGATCCTGTCCTCGTTCTCGAGGCACTGAGCAGCGCACTCACCAATAAACTTCTGCACGCACCCAGCCATGCATTGAATACCACCCAGGGCAGCGACCACGCGCAGCTTGAAGCGCTGCTGCGGCAGCTCTACCGAATCCACGAATGAAGTCTGAATGAAACAATCCATAGCAAGAAAGCTAGAGGGGCTCAGCGAGCGCCTCGACGAACTCAATCGCCTGCTGAGCAGCGAGAATGCCACAGCCGACATGGACAGCTACCGCAAGCTGTCGCGTGAGCATGCTGAAATCACGCCTGTCGTCGAACAGTTTCATGCTTTCCGCAAGACCGAAAGCGATATCACTGAAGCGCAGAACATGCTTGCTGACCCAGACATGAAAGATTTCGCGCAGGAAGAGATCGAATCGGGCAAGGAACGGCTAGCCGCCATCGAGCTAGAGCTACAGAAATTGCTGCTGCCCAAAGATCCCAACGACGAGCGCAACATCTTTCTCGAAGTGCGCGCAGGAACCGGCGGCGACGAGTCAGCCTTGTTCGCAGGCGACCTGTTCCGCATGTACAGCCGTTATGCCGAGCGCCAGCGCTGGAAGGTGGAAGTAGTCTCCGCCAATGAATCCGAGCTGGGCGGTTACAAGGAAATCATCGCCCGCATTGAGGGTCAGGGTGCCTACTCGCGGCTCAAGTTTGAATCAGGTGGCCACCGCGTGCAGCGCGTGCCAGAAACCGAAACCCAGGGCCGCATCCACACCTCGGCCTGTACAGTAGCCGTTATGCCGGAAGCGGACGAGATTGCCGATGTTGAACTGAATTCCGCTGATCTGCGCATTGATACCTACCGTGCCTCGGGCGCCGGCGGCCAGCACATCAACAAGACCGATTCGGCAGTGCGCATCACCCACCTGCCTACAGGCATTGTCGCCGAGTGCCAGGACGGCCGCTCGCAGCACGCGAACAAGGCCTCGGCCATGCGCGTATTGGCCGCACGCATCAAGGACATCCAGGTGCGGGAACAGCAGGCCAAGGAGGCCGCCACGCGCAAGAGCCTGGTGGGCAGTGGCGACCGCTCGGAACGTATCCGCACCTACAATTTCCCACAGGGCCGCGTCACTGATCACCGCATCAACCTGACGCTATACAAGATTGACGCCATCATGCAGGGCGATATGGATGAGCTGGTGGGAGCGTTGCTGGCAGAACATCAGGCCGAATTGCTTGCCACACTTGGCGAGGAATAAATGGCTACGAAGGCGCATTACTTTGTTGCACGGTGCTCGCTTCCTCGCCGTAGGACTTGTACTGTATCGGACTCTGCCCGCCGTTCTCCGCGTATTGCTTCGCTCTGGCGCATATATTCTTGAGCCGCATTTAGGTTTGTTCGCGCCGCGCCTCGCATATAACTTTGAATTTCGATGGCTTCGCTGACGATTCGCGGAATATTGAAAGAAGCCCAAGCGCAGCTTTCCAGCGCGCTTGCACTGCCCCTCAATGAAGCAAGACTCGAAGCTCAAATCCTCCTGCAAGCATGCCTGAAGGTTAATCGTACCTGGCTGCTGACGCATGAAAACGATGTGCCGGGAGACGCTGCCCAGGCCGCTTTTGATGCGCTGTTGCAGCGTCGCTTGGTGGGCGAGCCCATTGCCTACATTCTGGGAAAGCGCGAATTTTATGGGCTGGAATTCAAAGTCACGACGGATACGCTGATCCCCCGTCCGGATACCGAAACCCTGGTAGAGGCCGCGCTGGAAAATATCCCTCAGGACAAATCCTGTCGCTTGCTGGACCTCGGCACGGGAACAGGCGCGATTGCCATCTCCATTGCCAAACATCGGCCGCAGGCG
>Ga0196972_1000448_pt1 | contig 21997 bp, 60 predicted proteins | sample S1v_2013CmetaG_FD_148618 | JGI IMG/M metagenome (GOLD analysis project Ga0196972, IMG submission 148618) | Soil microbial communities from Anza Borrego desert, Southern California, United States - S1+v_20-13C | ecosystem: Environmental > Terrestrial > Soil > Desert | place: USA: California...
ATCACCAACGACCACTTTGTGGCCGGGAGGAGCTTTGATGGATTTGCGGAGTCCCGCGCTGGGCCCACGGGCGGGCAGGTTCTGCCAGTTGATCTTGTTGCCGCCTGAGTAGCGCCCTGTCACCTTGGCACCCCAGTAGTTGAGGTACACCGGCAACGGGCCGCGCCGTGCTGTCTCCAGCATGGTCTGCGCGCGCGTCTCGGCGATGGTGGTCTTAACTCCCAAGCGCGCTGCCACTAGCGCCTGTACATCGGGGTTCTCGTGCTCCAGCAGTTCGGTGAAGCCTTCGTCGGTCTTGGCAAAGGCCCACGCTAATGCGCCTTTGGAGTTGTATTTGGTGGGCGGGTCTATCCCTAGCCCCTGCAGCGCTGCGGCGAACTTGTCGTTGGACATGATGATGCTGCGGTCGATGGCCGCGCCTGCGAGCAGATCAGCCTTGCGTTTCTGTTCCTGCAGTACCCCGTCATGCATGGCCGGTATATCCCCTACGAACAGGGGCTCCGTGAACATGCGGATGGTCATATCGATCAGCCTGATATCTACCTTGGGGATACGTGGCAGCATGAGCTTGGCCATCTGGTAGGTCAGCGATACGTCGTTCTTGCAGTACTCTGCGTACAGGCCAAGCTCGACTGGGTGGAAATCCTTGAGCCACTTGCCATCAGCGCGCAGTACCTCGTCCCCCTTTGCGCCTATGCCCAAGTGGGCAGCGAGTTCTTTGAGGGAGTGGGATTTGAGCCATGGGTACAGCTCGCGGCCCATGGAGAGGGTGTCGAGCCATAGTTTGGGAACGATGCCATAGCGCTGGGTCATGATGAACCCATCGAAGAGGGTGTTGTGGCAGCACACTGCCGAGTTGCGCCAGTCGAACTGGCCGAGCCATAACCCGATGTTGTCGTCGTTATGGTCGCTGTACCACTGGGGTGGTCCGTCGTTGACTTGTACGGCTACGCCTATAGTCTGGAACCGGGGGTCCATAATATAGGCGTCTGTCTGCATCTTGCTGAGCGTATAGCCAGCCCGACTGCTATAAGCAGTCTCGAAGTCCACTGTGATTATATTCATCGGTTAGCAGTTCTTGTTACTTGTCTAAGCGAGAATATAACACATGAGCATCAGTCTTTGCTATCCATTTGTGCCGCCGCAACCAACGATGTGATACGCGCGTTAAGCGCTTCCAGATCAACCGCCAACCACGTCTTGCCCGCGTACTCCACCAGATAGCCGTTCTCAATAATCTTGATCGAGATATTCAGCTGAGTCGGGGCGGGGCGTTTCGCCGCGTTTGCGCTCTGGGCAACCTGCCCAAGGGTCAAGGCGCGATGCAGCGCGGCTATGTCTGTGGAACTCGAACCTACCATACTTCCTCCCATGCCTCCTCCTCCTCCGATAGAAGCGGGACTAATCTGGCCCGTATTCCATGCATGCCTAAGCGCCTCTAGTTCGTGGTCCGTCGCAGGCATTGTTTTGCCGGGGGTGAGTTTACCTGCCATAGTTTCTCCTATCCTACTCCCGCGGGAGTAACTTTTTAATTTGTTCCATAAATCACGCATACTTACCCACCCTGCGCATTGCATGCCCGACTGAGCCTACGCATGTGTATCCATACAGCGGCTAGCGGGCGCATCATGCGAGAGCCGAACTGCACATAGCCGAATATGTCGTCATAAGGACGCCGTTCACAGAAGAAGTAAGCGCGACCACGCAGGAGGCGATACCGCAGGCCGCTGCTCGTACGATGCCGTGTGGGGTTACTCCACAAGCGCCGGCGCATAGCTAGCGTTAGCCTGTCCCGCCGCCTGATTCTCATATCTTCACCTGCTTGATTATACGGGGCTTGCGGCGCTTCACGCGCGCCTTGCCGCCCTTGCGCCCAGCTTCTACCGCTGTCACCGACGTGAACTTGTGCGCCTTCCCCAAGGCTTGCGCACGTTGCCCACCCTGCCTGCCATAGAAGCCCGCGTCCTCTTTGGTGAACCTGTGGCCAGTACCCTTGGCCTGCGCGGCCTTGCCGCCCTTGGACGCAATCTCACTGCGTCGCTCGGGCGACAGCGAAGCGAAACCCCGCTTGTGTATGTTACTCATGGTTCCTCCACATGCGGGACTTGGTGCTTCTTCCAGTTGGCTAGCTGCTCGGCGGTCATTTCCGATGGGCAATGCTCCAGCATCAACTGATCGATCTGCGCCTGCTGCGCTGCGAGTTTGGCGCAGACAGGCACGACAACATGGGCGATTCGTTCTCGCAACGATTGGTGGTCATGAAACTGTAGGGCTAGGTCGCGCAGAGTATTCACAAGCTCTCTCGTTTCGTGGTCCTTCATCACTTCCCCTCCAGCGGTTTCTCTAGGGCTTCTAACAGCCGTAACCCATTGCCGCCATATCCGTCAGCAAGTAGCTGTTCCATCTTTTGCGCTGATTCCTCCATACGATCAGCAGCTCGCTTGGCTTGATTGGCAGCTTCTTCCATGCGGGAAGCAATGCGGCGCAAGGTTTCTTCATCCATTTTGCTTATCCTTCAGTATGCGGGAGACGAGGTCCTCAAGCTCCACTCGTGAGACAGCTTGGTCCCGCGCAAAGGCGGTTAGGGCATAATCGGTTATCACTTCCGCTGTCTTTAATAGCTCATCCCTGCTCATCGTGATGGTGTCGGTTGGCGGCTTGAGCTTGAGGATTTGTTCAGCACAAACCCTTGCTTTATTGTTCATCGGAATATCGGCAATGCTCAAACATTCATTAGCCGCCGCCTCTATCGCTTCAGCAAATCCTTGGTCATAGGATGGGGAGCGGGTGTAGAGCTTCGTGCCGTCAGGTAAGTTTGTTCGGTAGTAAGTGTCCATTTCATCACCATTCCACTTAACTACGCCCACCGGCTCACCCTTCTGCTGTGGGGCGGCTGCTCTACGGTTCCATGCGGCTATCGCTCCTTCTTTCCCAATGCCGGATACTTCTGCACCACATCCGCCTTCGTTTTCAAGGCATCCCATGTGCCAAACTTCGCCGGTAGCTCCATCTGGGTCACGACTGAAGTACCCTTCTATGTCCGCATCTTCATGCACATACAAACCTGTTGGGTGAAGAGAGTCAATTAGGTTCGACTCATGCGGCTCGTGCCCACAAAATGGGCACGGCAAAAGTGCGGGCGTATCTTGCTTATCTTTATCCATAGTTTGCTTCCCATACAGACATATTGTTAGTACACTGGTAACTCGTGCTGGAAGGTACATTAACCCTGAGCCTTGCGACACGGATTTCCGAGCCCTTGCCCCGCCTCATGCGGGGCTCTTTTTTCACTGCTTACTTGAATCGCTTCCGCTTCAAGAATGCCGATGAGGATACTCAAGGCATCTCTTTCAACTCTTAAGCACTCAAGCTTGGTTCTCGGGTAATTTTTAGCCCCAGAGTATTCGCTTAGCTTATTTGCCATCATCTTCTCCTCAGTGAAGGTTATTTACGCGAGACACCGCAGCTCACCTCGGCGCCGTTTCACGCTAGCCTTCCACTCTCTTTCGGTGCCCCTACTCAATCGCTTCCAGCCGCCTAGTTGGCGAACCTAGTATTTCAGCTTCATCGTCATGCCGCCGAACCTTGCTACTTACTGGGTTTGGGTGCCCCCTACTACCAGCTTTTGCAAGGCCCACGATGCCTCTCGGAAATAACCCTCAGTACCTACTCCATAGCGCCAACTACGCCGTCAAGGAAACTCCCTGACCATGATGGTAGCCGACGCTACAGGCTAGATACTACTCACCCCGATGAGCCCACCGAAGCTCTCGCACCTAACTACCCTGCAGGGATTCTTAGTGCTCGATACCCAAGAAGGTCGTCTTGCGGAAACCTTGCTCTGGGATACGTACTACAGGCGTATAACCCACTTCTTCAACGGTACCCTCAGCACGTGCCTGACACTCGGTTGACTTCGCAGCCCACTTGTTCTGACACAGGATTTCGGTTGCCATCTTCAGGTTGCCCAACGAACCTGCGGCGATACGTGCAGCCTCGTTGATTTCGCAAGTCTCGACTTCATGATCGCCACCAAACGAAACACCAAACGACATGCCTTGAATACCAGCAGCCTTACCACTACGGCAGACTGCAGAAGGCGCTGGGGATGAGGCAAACGCGGTAGCCACAGGAATGCGCTTGGCTTCGTAGTTCACGTTGTCACCCTCTACCGTTACATTGGTAGACTGCGCGGCATTGTTTGCGTTCTCGGTGGACTGCGCCTGACCTTGCAGCTGGCCTTGTTGTTGCCCTTGAAGCTGGCCCTGCTGGTTGGTGTTAGTGTTGCGGTTGTCGATACGGTTGGTATTGCTGGAGTTACCGCTATTGAGCACTCCCGCGTTGGCAGAACCACCCGTACCGCCGAGGCCGACTGCGGTTGAGTTACCGCCATGGCCCACTGCCGAGCTATTGCCGCCTGTGGCAACGGCTTGGCCGGTTGCGATACTAGATGCGCTACCGCCATTACCACCAGCACCGCCATTACCACCCGCACCGCCAGCTCCACCATGACATGAATTCCCCGGACAATTGTTACTAACGTTGTTCCCTGCCGCCCAACTCGCTGGTACCAGTGCGGTAAGCGCCAGTGCCAGTAATGCCCCACTAAAGTTCTTCTTCATTTTTGTTTCTCCATAAGTTAAAAATTACACCCACAATAGCTTTCGCTAATTGTCCATTTCCAGTGACTGCACTGCTGTAGCCACTGCCTGTTCTTTCTGCAGATACTTAAGAAACGCCTCGGCGCGACGCCGCTGCTCTGCCTCGTTAGCCGCGGGACCGACCGGAAAGATTGCGATCGCTGGCCGGTTCTGGTCCTCTTCAATCGCGATCCCATTGGTATCGTCATACCAATCCGTAACCTGAATACTGGTTACTTGCTTGGTCTGTTTATTCGTCATAGACCACACGCCCAAGGTACGCGGTCCGCGTTTCTTCTTTCCGAACATGACTACTCCTCGGTATCTACCCGTGTTGCGTTGGGATTAGAGCCATTGATCGGCTCCGCTAAACGGTACCCTGCCCCCATGCGTTTCTTCGCTTCCTCGCACTTGGCAACCAGCTTGGCACGCGCTTCCGGTGGTGGCGGAGGCATGCCATACAAGCTGTATATGCGCGTCACACTGGGCATGGATGACCACATCCAGTCGTGCCACTTCATGGCAGCTCCACGATGACACGGCACTTGGGGTGCGTGATCACGACGCGATGGGCCTCGACCAGAATCTCGGGGCGTACATCCACGGCTTCTGCCTTGACCGTTGCCGTCTGGCCGCGCTTATTTAGCTCGGCCACCAGCGACTCGTGGTCATCAGCAGCGTCGTCATCGCGCGGCGTTTGCCGTTTGTCCAGCGACTTGGCCCAGTAACGGTAGCTGTTGAAGGGGCCAGTGCGCGAGCGCCCCAGCGTTTTCTGCTTCTTGTACATGGTGCTGATAGTACTTTGCACCTGTAGCTTGTTAGCTACTTGGCTCTTCAGCGTCTCGTACACTTCCTCGGGGGACTGCGCCCTTTCTGGCGGCAGGTTCTCCATGTAATTGCGGATAGCCTGCACACCCACCAACGCCTGCCCTATTGGTCCTAATTCATTATTCATACCAGTCTCCATATCAAAGTTACTCCCGCGAGAGTAGTTAAATTGTTGCTACAGCTTTCCCCCTATAACGCACGGTGTACGGACGGGTGCCGATAGCGGCGCCCTTCTTTCTGGCCGTAGCCAGAATCACCTGCATGGATCGCCCCATAGTGTTGATATGGATGCTATCCCCCTCTACCTCCAACCAATTGGGGTCTTGGTTGGTATCTGCGCCCAGCTCTTCGAAACCGCGAATAACCTTGGTTTCCAGCCTGATCAGCCGGCCTTTGAGGTCGTTCAGCAGCTCAAGCACTTGATCGTTGTTACTCATAGAACCTCCTAGTTAAGATCGTTAGCGCCTATGGCCTGCAGCTCGTACGTCATCGCCAGCTGACGACAGGGCGTGCCTTGGATAAGCAGCGGCGGTTCGCCGTCAGGTACACTGTGCATCAGTGCTCCTGCTGTACCCTGCATGCGTATGTCGTTTATGGGCAGGAGCATGCCGGTAGTGTTCAAGCAATACTCCGCCCATTGCTGCATGAGATGGACGCTCAAGCTGCTACACATATATACGCAGCTCTTTTCCGAACTTGATGCGGCTTCCCATGTCTCCATAGATGTTTCCCCACAGTACGGGATAGTCAGGCGCAGGGCCGAAGTCCAGATCGCCGCACATATCCGTTAAGTAAATCAATGCCGAGATAGGCTCGTTCATTGTCTCCACGTAGTCGAACACCGGCTTAAACGCTGTACCGCCGCCGCCCTTGGCCTTGAGGATAACTTCCTCGCCACGGTTAAACCGTTGCGTGCCCGCCACGCGTGAGTCGCAGTACACCACCTCGACAAACTCGGGGTTGACGTTAGCCACGATGCCGCGAATCTCAGCAGCGATGCGCTCCAGCTCCGAGTGCCCTACCGACCCGGACGTGTCTACGCCGATGACTAGGCCGCCCATTGCCTCAGAATACAGCGACGGCAGGTACACCCCTTGCGACAGCATGCGCCGGTTGACACGACGGTACGTATAGTCGTCCCGCGAGGCGCTAGTCATCATGGCGCGCAGTTCATCCGCCCAGTTAACCAGCGGGTCTAGCGCTCCTCCCAGTACCCTGTCAATAAGGGCGGACTTGTCGCCGCAAGCCTTGGCCATCTTCGCCGCGGCCATGATGGTGGCTTCCATATCCACGCGGTCAGCCTCGCTCTCGGCGTCCATCAAGTCGCCTTGGCCATCGAAGCCGCCCTTGCCATACTCGCCCTCGCCTTCAAGGTCGCTATAGTCGGGGTCGCCATTACCGCCGCTGCCCTGTTGGCCCCCTTTGCCGTTGCCGTTGCCTTTACCTTTAGAGCTCTTGCCGCTACTGGCATCCTGCATGAGCTTGTTGTACACCACCTCGGTGTCCATTTCGTCGTTGACCCATGGGATATTTACGCCGCCCTTGGGAAGCTGATAGCCCTTGCCCCGTTGCAGTATCAGGAAATTGATCACGGCGTCGGTAGCGATATTCCACAGGAACGGATTACGCGACTCCCGCCGCCACATGTGCATGAACACTACATGCATGGCTTCGTGCAGGCACAGGCCGAACAGCTCCTCGTCATTCAACGGGGAGCAAAACTCCTCGTTGAAATAGAACTTGGTACCATTGGCGCCAGCGGTTGTTATCCCCAGCTTGTTGTCAGCAGGGAGTACTTCCCGTGGCAGCTTGGTAAACACGCTAGCAATGAACGGCTCGGTCATGGTCATCCGCGCCGCCAGCTTGCCTATTCTTTCTTCTAATGCATTCATCCTGATGCTCCTTCTTCCAGTGCGTACAAGGCTTCAATGTAAGCCATTGCAGTTTTCAAGTCGTCGTGCTCCGAGTACGTATTGAAGTCGGTCACTCGGGTCGCGACATATACCAACCCACTGGGCTGGGGGGTTACGCGGATGGTACCGAACACACTCGTTTCAAACTGAATGTCTCGGGTATAGCGGCCGCGAGCGACCACCATAACCTCGTAAGTCCACAGCCCGTGGTGCTGCTTCCACTCAGGATGCGCGGCGGAAGGCATGCTGATTGGCGATGGCCCACTCGGAGAACGTCTTGGAGTTGGTCAGCGACTTGTCACGCATGTAGGCCAGCTTGATAGCCAGTGTCTGCATTTCGGACGGCAAGCGCTTGAGATACTTCCAGCCGTTGTCAAAGTTGTCCACAGTCAGCGTAGCGGCGATGCCCATGGTGACGCAGTACTTCACGTTCAGCTCTTTGGGAATATCAACGCTATCTGGGTCCTTGTAGATCATTTCGAGTTTAGGCATGGTTTCCCATACGCGCAGGAATGCTTCAAAGCTGGTCGCCGCTTCGGCGCCAACGTCACCCGCCAAGATTTCCACGCGCTCGCTGTCATCCTTAGCCAGCCCCATGTGGTCGGACGCTGCGAACCAGCCACGTGGCGATGGGAACTGTTCGCCAACAGCCTTGCCGTCGAACTTGTGTAGGAACTCAGGCCGCTCGCGCAGGAAGGCCAGAATCTCGGGGCGCTTGCCTTGGGATGCGTAGTAGCTCATGAAGCCGTCCATTTCGGCGTCCACGGTGATCTTGGTCATGCGGTTAAGTAAGGGCGCAGCCATGGCAAACGTGACGCCACGGTCGGACTGCCGGTTACCTGCGGCGATAACCATCCAGCCGTCAGGCAAGCCAACGCGATCGAGCGCCAGTTGGTAGGCCACTGCCTGCATAGCAGGTGGGGCAGATGTGATTTCGTCGAGGAACAGGATGCCGCGGGTGTTTTCTTTGGGAAAGAAGTCGGGCATATTCCAATGAGTGCGTCCATCCACGATGGACGGTACGCCACGCAGGTCGGTCACGTCACACTGCGACAGGCGCAGGTCGATCATGCCTTCCCATGGCTGGTCGTCGTCGGCGTACAGCTCGGCTAGCACGGCGCTGGCCTGATGGATTACTTGCGATTTACCGATACCGCTAGGGCCTTCGATATAGATGGTACGGCTACGGGTTGCTTCGTTCTGGTAGGCACGAGTTACGAAGTCACCAAGATTTGTAATACGCATGTTGTATCTCCTAAGTTAAAGTGTATTACTCCCGCGAGAGTAAAGTTTAAGTGGTTGTTGCCAACCCCCCTTGGTACTGCTTACTGCTATTTATCGTCAAGGATGAGGCTAGTATCCATGGCGAATTTGTTTGAGGCGTCCTGCCCCAGAATTTCCATCGTTCCCAAAGTACGACGTTTTTCCAGCTCGTACGTCTCCTCGCTGTACTTGTAGCTGACAGGCACCGCTTTAGCCAGCAGCTTGGTCAGCTCCAGCGCTGCCGCCATGGGCAGCGCCACCGAGTGTGCGCTGATGTTCACAATCCCTATCGACGGAAACGGCGGTACCGGCTTTGCTTTAGGCTCGCTAGCCATTACATGAACCTCGCCATCTTTTCAAGGATGCGCTGTGCTTCTGCGGCCACGTCCTTGCGCTTGTCCTTCTCCAGCCGGAGCATTTCGGGATGCACCGAGATGCTGGAACGGCAGTCGTCGATCAGCTCAGTAAGTCGCTTATCTCCTGTAAAGTTAAGGTCGGGAAGTACTTCAAGTAGTTGGTCGAGATTATCTGTGAGCGTATCGTAGATACGTCCCTCGTCCTTACTACACTGCGTATAGATTCGCGCCACGGCTTCATACAGCCGTGTAAACGGTTCACGCATCGTTTCTGCAAGCGCCTCGCGGATTTGCTCCTCGGCATCCTTCTTAAGACGTTCCAGTACATCTGCCTCAACCTTGAGGCGAAAGTCACTGGCGTCAGCAACGGGAAAAAAGCGGACATTCAGACCGAACTGCGCCTTGAGCTCTGACAGATCAGGGTACTCGCTGGCATTGAACAGCTCGCCTTGTGTCTGCTCGGCTTGCAGCAGCACGTTGCTATAGTTGTTCAGAAACGCGGTCACCGACTGGTTAAACGCTACCTGAAACTGCCCCATACGCTCGCCAAACGCCATGTAGCGAGAGCAGGGGAGCAAGTGCTGGCCTTTGTTCCATGGCAGGGTGCAGCTGTACATATAGGCGCGGGCCTCGTTCTCTACCTGAATGATGGGGTCGATCAGGTGCTTGGGGTACAGGTCTTTAACATAGCGGCCGGCACCGTGCGCGTTATTCGCCAGCTCTGCATCGACGGTCGCTTTCTTGTCCTTCTTGGTAAGGCGCGGTTTGGAAACCGTCAGCGATACCAATACTGCTTTCTCTTTTAAGCTCATAATAGTCTCCGACTAAAAGTTACTCCTGCGGGAGTAGGGCTCACTTCACACGAATTACCACTTTGTAATACATATTATACCATATTAACAGCCAGCTGTCAATAGGTATCCCCGGCAGAAACTGTATAGTGTGGGGTTTCTTACCCATTGTCAACTCTCCAAAGCGACTATAGTCTCGACGTGCAGCTTGGCTTCCTTGCACGTTGGGAAATACTTTATCGTTCCTCCGTTCGTTACCACGCCCATCCACTCAATGCCGGCCCTGAGTACGTAGCCCAGCAGTTGCTTGGAGTCGCGGTAATCATAGTTACCCGGCTCTACCTTATGCCACTCGTTCATTATAAACCCTCCAGTGCAATGATAGTTTCGGCGTGCAGCTTGGCGTCGTCGAGCCGTGTAAACGACTTGATCTTCCCTACCCGCAGTATCACTGCGGCCCACGCATTACCATAGGGAACTACGTACGCTAGTAACTTGCCGTTACGCCTGTAGTCATGCGTTGTTTGCTTATTTACGCTCCACTCATGCATGATTCAGCGCTGCCACTGCTTCAAGCACAGCCTTACCTTCCTCTAGCGTATCGACTCTGCGGTCAAAAACCCCAAGCTGCATACTCCGCACAAACCAGTGCCCGTTGGTACGTTCAACGATTCCACGATACGCACCGTTTACCATTAGCTGCCACGTAGTGTTAGCGCGGTGATCTACCTTATGCCACTCAATCATGCTCTAGCTCCCAAATAGCTTCAGCCGTTGCTTGCGCGGCTTCCCGCGTGTCACATAATTGCGGGTGCAACGCCCACTCCTTCTGTCGCCAGAAGTAGACCGCGTACTTACCATTCTGCAGCTGCGCGACCATAATTCCACCGTAACTAGAATGCCACATCGTGCGATCATAGCCCGGCTGGTACCACTCCATCAGATCAAGCCTTCCAGCGACAGGTGCGCTTCGGCAATAGCCATGGCATCTTCTGCGCCTCTGGCTTCGAATTCCTTCCAGCGCTCGGTCATCTGGCCAGTACGGTTTACATCCAGTATCCAGCGCGTGCTGTTGATAACCCGGGGGTCGGCCGTAAAACGCCACAGCATAGTCCGCCCGCCGACCGCTAAGGGGCGTATCCAGACACCGTTATCAAATTCCCAGTCGTTCATAGCAATCCCTCTAATGCGAGTATGGCATTAGCCTGCTGTATGGCTTCTTTGAGAGTCCCGTATATTTCCATTTCGGTATATGCTCGGCCCATAGCCAGCCGAAGCACCCATGCATCACCGTGAAGCTGCCGCAAATCGGCGAAGTCGCTACTATCGCCGAGCCATATGGTAGGCCGGTCGTCACGCTCCGTGGTTATCCATACTCTAAGCGGACGGGTATGCGCTTTTACCTTGTGTACTTTCATAGTAATTCTTCCAGTGCGAGTATCGCTGTTGCTTGCGTAAGTGCGTCCTCCAGTGCGCCCTCGATGCTATGCTCTACGCCACGCAGTCGCATGGTCCATCGCCCACGGATATCCGAACGCAGTTCCGCGTATCCCTCGGCGTGCCATATGGTAATGAGGCCGTCTAAGCTGTCTATCCCCCACACACCCCGCGCAGGGGAGCCGGTGTCAAAAATAGGTAGGCTGTTCATTCCAAGCCTTCCAGTGCGAGTATGGCATTAGCCTGCACAAGGCACTCTTCGAGTGTACCTTCCAGCAAGCGCAGTGCCCTGTAGGTTATATCCGCCTCATTATCCAGCGCTAGCAGCCAACGCCCCTTCCCCACTCGCTTCAGGGTGGCGTGGTCGTTAACGGCATCCTTGAACCATATAGTAGGCGTGTTGTCGTTTTCCCACCTGACCCACTCGTTATAGGGCGCATCGAAGGTACTGACTTTTTTCAAGCGTTTCATAACACCTCCTCTAATGCGAATATAGCGTTGGCCTGCGCGATAGCTTCCTCGAGCGTGCCTTCCAGTTGCATACTTATGTCGTCGACATTGTAAGTGACGCCTATGCGAAAACGCCACTGGCCTCGCTCTATGTACTGCAGGTCTGCCCAGCCGAATTTGCGCTGATCCTCAAAGTATATGGTCGGCAGGTTATCGTAAGGCGACTCTATCCACTCACCAAAGGGCAGGTCATCGTCCACGTTAAACGTCGGTAGTTTCATCACTGCTCCAGTGCGTCCAGCGCGCGGCAGATAGCCTCAGCCTGCTCCATACACTCAGTGCGCTTACCTGCCCCTGTGTGCAGCTTCTTGCCGTAGCCGTTGCTAACCCACCACACCCAGCGGCCATTACGCTGCTGCTGCCGGACAAAGCCCGTGCGGTTGGCTAGCTTGAGCCGCCAGTAGCGTTCCTTGTATTTGCGGCTGACCGCAAACTTGGTTTCCCACTTGCTCATGGCCGCTCGATCAGCAGGTGGTCGTACGTCTCAACGTCACGTGGCAGCTGTATCCGGCCATGCGCTAGCGCGTACATCCGACGCTCGGGGTGGTAGCTGGCGTTAACCAACTGGTCCAGCGTCTTACCGAACGCGCCACAGTCCAACTTTATCGTTTCTAATCCATATCGTGGGCGCTCTATCCCTGCCAGTGCCACGCGCGCTTGCGCCAGTACCCGTATTTCCTTCTTCCATTCGAGCACTTCCTTGGGGAACTCGGTCGGTGGGCTGACCTCTATTGGCAGTACGCTGCAAGGATTAGCTCCCTCTGCGGGTATCCACGCCAAGACCTGCCGCAAGTGGAAGGGCAGCTTGTCTTTCTCTGCCACTCCACCCCAGTTTGCACGCACCGCCCGCTTGGTATCCAGATCGATCAACAGCAACGGACTGTACCCTTGCGCGGTCAATTGCGCCTTGGGAATCGCTACTCCCGCGGGAGTAAAATAGTTGTAGGCTGGGTCCGACGACAACGCCACCGCCACGTTGTATGCAGGGTACACGCCGCGTATACTTGGGCGGAAATAGCCGCCGACTATAGCCAGCTCACCCGTAATAAAGCGCACGAACGGGAAACCGTTCCACTCGCGGTCATTGTGCGGCACGTAGAAGTGTCCGTAGCGGTCCCACTTTTGCTTCGCTGCGTCATACGGTTGGCTGTATTTCATCTTTGTTCTCCAAGTTAACAAGTCTTGAGTGCATTGCTTTAATCAGTAACTGCTGCCCTTCTATGGTCGCGCTTTGCATGCGTAATGTCGCCAGCATCCGGCGCTCATATTCCTCGTTCATGACGAGAACAATGAAACAGGCGAAACTCCAGAGCACCGCCGCCCAATTTTCGAGCGCCAGCAAGATCGCACCATTAACGCCCAACAGCACGGCGCGTATTATGTCGTTTCTTTTCATCACAGTATCCCCTCCAAAGTAAGTATGGCCTCTGCCGCCGCTTGCGCTTCCGCAAGCGAGGCGTACGCCTGCTCCCTGTCCTCCCAATATGGGTGTAGCAATATGGTGTAACTCTTGCCCGGAATCTCCTCCGTGACAGCCGCTACGTACTTGCGATGCGGTTCAGCTTGCAGCAGCCACTCCCATTGGCTATTGCGCCACCACTTTACGCGGCTCATTTTTCCTCCAGTGCCACTAAAACCTCGGCCATCTGTTGTGCCTCTTGTAGCGTGGCGTAGCCGTCTATCCAGTGCCACTCTCCATCGGAGTGGGCGCAGCACGAGTAGGCACCGTTATCCAGTTGTATTACCGATGCAATGGAGACTCCCTTAACCTCCAAGCGCCAAGACCAATCCTCTTTCTTCGCCCACTGCGTAGTCATGCCCGCCGCTCCAGTGGGACTTCCACTTCCTTGTAGGCACCGAACTGGTGGTATATGTGGTACCAGAACTCCTTAACCGGCGGATTTAGCCTCGTCATGCGCAGCGAGCACATGTCTCGCACCCACTGGTCGAGTTTGGCCGGCGTCTTGGGTACGCGCCACGTGAATCTTTTCATTACTACGCTGAACTCATCGGGGCTCGTTTGGGGCAGTTTGCCTTCCAGTGCTACCAACGCCTCAAGGTGCAGCGCTGCTGCGGCGAAGCGTGTACGCAGCTCGCGCGCCAGCGCCCTATCTACCACAGTCTTTGTGATGGTACTTGCGCCGCTCACGTAACGCCCGTTCTTGATCCGCACCGGTGTGTCGCCAATGCAGTATTCTTTATCGTCGAGCGCGATGCATATTTCACCTTTATAGCGGTACACATAGAACGTCGTCAGGTCGTTAATGAAATTCACCGTCGTGGGTGTGCGCCAGTGCCCATGCCACACATCGATCTCGCCGTTGGGGTAAAACGTCACGCACGGCGTGCTGTATAGGACAAGGTCAATGCGCCCGTCGTCATGCCACTCCATATGCGCATTTTTGCCGTACGCAAGCTGCCTGATCTCATTCGCAGGGAAGCCTTTCTTGGGCTTACACTGTATGAATAGCAGTAGCGCCGCATCGTAGTTGTCAGCAAGCGGGCCGTTATACTTTTTTCTTCCGTACATTATGTTTCCTCCAGTGCTGCTAGCGCTTCCGCGTGTAGCCTAGCACTCCGTTGAGTCTTGAACTCCCGTATTAGCGCTGGATTCGGCCGACTTGCCCCAAAGTCATACACTATCCAGCGCCTAGGCGCAAATTTCTGCACACCGTATCTAGCGCGGTCCCCCAAGTGGGCGTAGTAATACCAGCGCGCGCGGGTAAATATGCTCGGTACCCAGCCTATCAGTTCGTCCACGTAAACGCCCTACCTGCATTGACCGCTTCCAGCCACGCCTTGAGCCACAGAATACGCGCGTGGCCATTGCGCTGGTCCTCATGCCAGAACAGACTCATCTGGTCTACAGGACGACGATAATAAACACCACTAGGACGACTGCTAGTCCGAACGGCATGTGCGGCGCCATCACGATTGCTATGAGTAGCCATAAAAAATCTCCCTTAGTCATAGGTCGCCCCACACGGCCAGTGCGAATAGGCAGATTGCTGCCAGTACGAGCATGACCACACCCCAATCTTGATAAGACATTTCCATCATCCGCCCCATCTTTCTTTGAAGTACAACCCCAAAGCAATCACCAGCAGCGCTGCCATTGCCCACTCACCACGCGACAGCGCTACCCCCAAAGCCAAACCTATGAACATGTGTGCCATGCTATTTACTCCTGCGAAAGTAATTCGTTGAGCTTTACGTCTAGTTCTTCTGTAGCTCCATCGCGTTCGCACCAGTCGGCGTACCACGCACTATCTCGTGAATCTACAAGGTCGCACTTCTGCGCGAACGTAAGTGGCTGTTGAACCAGTTCGTCTGGAACATCAACCTCATCACCCAGCTTGAGTTCTGCGGTCTTGATTTTTACCATGGTACCCTCCTGTAGTTTGCCTGCGGCATGTGCGCCTGTAGCGCACCCATGTAGCGCGCGCGGGCTTCTGCGCGTAACCCTCCGGCGTCACGCCAAGCGGGTCCGTAGGGTGTGGTGCATCTCTTATCCACGCCAGTGTGCAGGTACGCGCGTGCTGCATCCAGTACTATGTCCAAAGGTTGCTGGTTCATTTGCTGCTCCCTATAACATTTAAGTTACCTTCACGTACGCGATACACGATGAAGTCCCCGTCACGCGCCAGCTCGGTTATGGCCGTATCTTCGGCGTAGTTTGCCGCGTCCAGCAATTGCTCCGCTGATAGTACTGGTAGCGGCATGCTGATAAATGTTTCCCGGGTCAGCAGGAACACTTGCCCCTGATCGTCCGGGTCTGCTGGTAAGCACAACACTTGGTGCATTCTCATTTTGTTATCTCCTTCTCAGTATCGTCCGTCCTTAGTCGTGCGGACTGCTTCTCAGCGATAGCTGCTATCTCCGTTAGCGCCAAGCGTACAGCCGCAGGGTCGCGACTCATCAAGGCAATCTTTGCTTTTATCTCAATCATGCGGTGCGCCAGTAGTGCTTCTTTCATTGTTATCCCCCGTCTAGTGCTACGATTGATTCGAGTACCAGCTTGGCTTCAGCCAGTGTCTTATCCGGCAGGTCTATCCAATTCCCCGGCGATACTCTGAGCGTGTACCCGCCACCTGTTAGCGGACCAACGATGCCGCAGTATTCCCGCCCTCGGTAATAACGCCATACACCCAGATCGCTTATCCACTGATACTTGGTTACTCTCGCGGGAGTAGTCATACTCCATACTCCAGCGCTACGATAGCTTCTACCCATGCCTTAGCATCACCTATTGTTTCGAACAGCTCCCTGTAATACGGGACAAATATCCTAGCCTCGAACCACCCTTCGTGGGGGTAGACCCCACCAATATGGCTGGTGGGGCTGCCGTAGTACGTATAGGCTGCGCCATAACTGGTGCGACTCCATTCGTAATTCATGCCCCGTACTCCAGCGCGGCTACGGCTTCGACCATAGCCATGAGGGCTTCCTTCTTGTGCCAGCCTTCGAAGCTAGTCCCTGTGCGGCTATAGATCACGCGCCAGCGACTTATAAATAAGCGCCGCTCAATTATGTACGCAGGGACGATGCTGTTGCGCTCGGTATATATCAACGCCATACCGAAATGCGTTTTCTCCCAGAACCAGCGGTTCATTATGTCCCCCCTCTCAAGGCCAGTACCGCTTCTACGGTAGTCTGCGCCTCCTCAAGTGTCGGGTACGCCACGCGATTGCAGTTCCACTCTCCCGCCCCCCACAACATGGCGTACCACGCGTCGTTAAACTTCAGCACGAATTGATTCGTGCCCGCGAGCATATACGACTCGTGGAAATGATTAACATCGGTTTTTGACCACTTCATACCAAGCCTTTCAAGGCTATGAGCGCTTCCAACGTAGCCTTGGCTTCCTGCAGCGAGGCGTACTCTTTCTCTGAGAGGTCTGAGTAAGCTAGGCTGCCTACGTACCGCCCATCTTTCTCATATATGTAGGCAAGCTCATCGGTGATGGATGGGGCAGCCTTATACCCATGACGTGTCCAACCCGGACGCACAAAGCTGGGCTTCGTAGTCCAGTTCATTCCTTATCTCCTGTTACTCCTGCGGGAGTACTCATGGCCCTTGCTCCAGCATAACCACGGCTTCCACATATACCTGCGCCAAATCCAGCGTCCGCTCGACGTGGGAAATCTTCCCACCAAAGCTCGGATACAAATATATCTCCCAGCCGTCACTCACTTCATACACAACCGCATAGCGCAGGTCGCCGTAACGCGCGCGCTCCTGCCGGTACTCGTATTTAAAGCCGCCTTCCCGCCGGTGTAATTTCTGCCAGTAGCGCTTCATATGATCCCTTCTAGCGCAGCCAACGCTTCCAAGCGCACCATGGCTTCTTCCTTAGTGGGATAGTCCACTTCCACGTATTGCGCAGAGCCATACAAAAGCATTCCGGTTACGCGACCCGTCGAGTACACGAACACAAAAGCTGCGGCGCTGCTGCTTTTGGGCATACGTAGCCCATAGCGCAAGGCGTCCCTAACTATACTTTCTACAGGTTCTCTCCAGCTCATATCCCCAGCTCCAAGGCAACAACCGCCTCAACAAGTAACTTGGCCGCCTGCTCAGTCTTTCTGTAGCCTATACACCCGAACGGATTGTGGTTGCCGCTACTGAAAAAGCATTTGTATTTGCGCTTTTCCCGCTTTACAGCGCCTAATGCTTCCCCATCCGCTTTGCGATAGAACACAAACGTCCCTGTATCGGGGCTATCCCACTGTTCCCAGTACACTAACTGTATCCTTCCAATGCGAGCGCGGCTTCTATGGCTGCTTTGGCATGCTCAACCGACGGGTAGGGCTGATATGCACGGCCACTCCTGTATATGCCGGTCACGTAGTTCCCTTCAACGAAGATCGTGCCCATCCACTGGGCGTCGCTATAAAGCGCCCAGCCGCCGCGAATCGCTTCCCACTTCATAGCGTTTCCAAGGCCAGTATCGCTTCCGACGCAGCCATGGCTTCCTCTTTAGTAGCGCAAACCGCAGTCTCGGTGCCCCAGTCAGCTCGGCGCCTATCCCATACCACGCCGCGCCACGTATTAACCGTTCCAACAACAAAGGCATGGTTGAAGTGGCGGCTGTCCTGCAGGTAATACACGGACCCGGCCCCTTCGCCCTTAACCCACTCGCGTTTACCCCCCTCGTGTTCCCAGTTCATAGCAACCCTTCCAGTGCTACCAAGGCTTCCACTTTCAGCTTGGCTTCCTCTAAGCTAGCTGCCGTATTCTTTAAAGTACCCCATCTGCCGCTCAAGTCACGTTCGACGTTGTACACGTGGTACTCGTACTCTCTATCAACCGTGGGCTCAAACCACACAGCACCGTAGGTTTTATCTGTCTCGATATCCTTATATAACTCAGCAGTGTGGTAGGTAATCCAGTTCATACCAACCCTTCCAGTGCGCAGACGGCTTCAAGGTGTAGCCGCAGTTCCTCTTCGGTGTCGAAGTGGTAGACAGAGGTGGATGATGTTAACCAGCCGCACCACTGACCTGCAGCGTTGGTAATCAGCGACATGGTGGCTAGCGGTACATATTTGCCGCTAGCTAGCTGGACAGTATAGTGGGTATAGCCCGTGCTTTTTACCCACTGCGTTGTTACTCTCACGGGAGTAGTTTGTTTATCATGCATATATGGTAGAAGATATGCTTCTTCTCTTCGTCAGTGAATACATGCATGTCAGCTGCAACGTAGTCATGTCCGAAATATTTGCAGAAGCTCTGGTATTCAGTGTCAAAAACGCAGTCCAGCAGCGCATCAAGCGCAGCAGACATGTCAGCGTATTGTACATGGTCGGGATTCTGTAAAGACAGGAACGCCAGCAGAAGCGGCGCGGTGTTTTCGTCAGCATTGACGAGAAAGATAGCCATCTAACAGTCTCCAAATAATAGTTACTCTCGCGGGAGTAAGTAAGTGTACAAAACTAATACATAAACTGCCACTTAATAATACATATTATACCATACTAACAGCTCGCTGTCAATAGAAGTCATCCAGCGCAGCCAGCGCCTCGATCAGTAGCTTAGCCTCTTCTACCGTGTCGGCGTAATGCAACCGGTACTGATTCGACGTTTCCATCCAGCAGGCGTATGGTTTGGGTGGCGATCCCTCGTTTGTCTTGACCGCGGGGCAGATATACGCGACGGCGCGCACACCATCGCTGCAGCGATGGATGGAGCCCAAGCGCTGCCATGATAGCGCCATTTATACCAGCCCTTCCAAGTTTACCAGCAGCTCCATGAATTGCTTAATCTCCGCCTCGGTGTCGCGGTAGTATATGGTGTCGGTATGATGCAGCTGCCCACACCACTGGCCGGGGTGCTTGCTCGATCGGGATATGCGAGCGAGTATAGTGTTATTAGCATAATCTTGCAGCCAGTGCATATCACCTACCCCGCCGCGTGATACCCATATCATTATATAAATCCTTCTAAAGCGACTAGGGCTTCTATATGTAGCTTAATCTCTTCTAGCGTTGACTTGTAATGTACGCGCTGGCTAGTAAAAAACCGGATGGCAGATAGCCTGCCGCACCACTGGCCGGGGAAGTTGCGTGACGGGAACACTATGGCCAGCCGGTTATGAATGCTGGTGCCCGCATCGGGTAACAAGTTCCATGTCTCGTCGTTGTTAGTATGCGTAGGCTTCCATATCATTATATAAGTCCTTCCAGTGCCACCAGTGCCTCTGCGTGCAGCATGGCTTCTTCTCTGGTGTAGTAATAGTGTATGGGGTCGCGGTAGCGTAGCCACATGGCCCACATACCACGGTGCTCGGTAGAGGGCGTTACGGATGCGACAGGTTCTCCCGCGGGAGTAACCAACCGGTAGGTATTAGCTCCGTAGTCACCAAAATACCAGTACATTATATAATTCCTTCCAGTGCAGCCACGGCTTCCAGCATTGCTTTGGCTTCCTCGCGGGTAATGCACAGAGGCGCTGCCTCGGGCCACAAGAACTGTTGATATAAACGCACGTTCCAGCTCCTTGTCAGCGGCACCCAGTTCACCGAGCCTATGAATACGTAGCCCTGAAAGAGGCTGCTACGAAAGTCGCCGTTATCGGTCCAGCGCAGTTCACCGCCGATTATCACGTGTCGAACCCTTCCAAGTGGACTATTGCCTCAAGCATAGTCTTGGCTTCTTCTACAGATGCGTAACGCTGGTGCTGCATGTCGCTGTTCATCGCACGTCCAATGATCTTATCGGGGTAGATATAGATACGCGCATAGCCTGTGCCGTTTATGTTATAGACAAAGGTGTCAGCGCGATACTCGAACCAGCCGTTGTGGTCTGGGTTCAGTATTCCTTCATATAAGGCTTGAGCTTTTCCCATATATGCTCCTCGGAGTTGCGGGTTAATCTACGCATCTGCATCAACAGCCCGTAACTCGTATCCGCAGTGAGCTGAGAACGGGTAAGGTGTAGCGCCTGCATACCGGCACGGCGCAATTGCGGCGGTGACGCTTTGAGCATGGCAACGATCTCCCTTTGCGTTCTGGCAGGCAGATTACGGAAACTACGAACATAGGTGGTAGGAAGTGTTAAGCCATCCAAAAGGGTCGGATCACGGGGTTCGTCGATCAAAAATCTCAGGCGGCGAATCTCGCAACGAACCGTCTGGATTTCTGCTCTTTTCCGTCGTAGTTTGTGGTGGGCTTTCTGAACTTTAGTAAACATATTTCGCATTTTAGTTAAAACTCCGAAAAACTAGTCGACTCTAGTATACCCTAAGTACTTGATTTTGCCCATAGTAGCGGATTAGACGGGTTTTTGGATACAAGAGAGACTTTTGGCGAGACTTTTTACGAGAAAAAATAAAAAAGATATAGCTAAAAAAACTGACTTATATTATATATTACTACTAATGTATATATATAAAAATAGGGGTCATTTGCATCACTAAACGCTGTAAGTCCTTGATTTCATTGACATCGACTTTGCACGTCCCTAATCCAGCGCTGCCGAAAGCCAAAAATCAGCCCCTTATAAATCAATGACTTAATTTTAGTTAAAGAAATTAATTTTAACTAAAATGCCAAACACCCCCGCTGCGAGCGGCCACCAGAGCGTCGTTTGACATTAGCAAGTATGTGATTCACGCACAAGCTCAGCTGTAATGGGTATTTTCATGGCTATTTACTCTCGCAGGAGTAAATGTGGCTAGCAGCCCGCTGATGATAGTAGTCGGATGCAGTCCGAACGATAGGCAAAAAAAATCCCCGCTTTCGCGGGGCAAGGGGAGATGGGAGATTGAGCTACTCTGCTGCTAGTCCGCTGCTGGTATGCCGACCAGATTGGCCTTGTCTTGATTGGTCAGTACTGGCGGCGTTACCATATCCTCATCCAGATCACCCACGATGCTAGCCAACGGCTTTACTTCCACGGGAGTAACCTTGACCGCCTTGGCCGATGGGCCTTTAGGCTTGGCAGGCTTGCTCACAGCCTTCTGCGTAACTTCGTATCCCAGCTCACGCAGGATGGATATGACGCGCTTGCTGGCAGCAGGGTCGGCCATGTGGTTTTTGAGCGCGGCATAGAAGCTGGCCTCAGCGCTAACCGCTGCTTCTGCCTTGGGCGCTTGGTTGGCCTTGGGCGCACGGCCTGAGCCCTCAGCGTCACGAATCTGCTTGGCAGCTTCAGCGGCTTTGTTCTTGCTGATTAGCTGCACCGCCATATGAGCCGGCTGAATAACCGCGCCTTGTTTGCCGGACGCTGGCTTGACTTCAACCACGGTGCCTTTAGGCGCGGCGGCAATGGTCAGGATATTGACAAACAACGCCTTCACGTTCTTGTCGATGCCGTTGAAAGTCTTGGCGTGGATTTTGACAACCGCATTGACGCGCTCGGCAACTTTGCCCTTGGTTGGCAGTTCATTCATGGCTTCCAACGCGGCAGCGCGAGTCTTTTCCACCATGGTGGCAGCGCCTTTACCGGCTTCGCGCAACAGCTTGTCTACGCGCGCCATGAGCAAGACATCGGGACCGACAACGGATTGAACGGCTTGAACAGACTTCTTGAGTGCTTTCATGATAATTCCTTTCAAAGTGTATAAGTGAGAGTCATGTGGTTATCTCAACCACGAGCATATTATCTCATATCCACAGCTTACTGGCAACATATTACTCTCGCGGGAGTAAGTATTCGCAGCCCGCTCATGATAGTAGTTGGACAGGCTAGCCCCTACCCAGACCCCCCACCCACCCCCGGGCACATGGACAGGCCACCCCCACCCCGTACGGCTGTGTAT
>Ga0196972_1000449_pt1 | contig 21953 bp, 12 predicted proteins | sample S1v_2013CmetaG_FD_148618 | JGI IMG/M metagenome (GOLD analysis project Ga0196972, IMG submission 148618) | Soil microbial communities from Anza Borrego desert, Southern California, United States - S1+v_20-13C | ecosystem: Environmental > Terrestrial > Soil > Desert | place: USA: California...
GCCAGTATGCGCTGTGGTTCGGCAGCATGAGCACGCGGGAAGCGAAGACGGAAAAATCGTAGGGTGGGTAGAGCCAAGCGAAACCCGCCGAAATAACGTTCGAAGGAGCGCAGGTGGGTTTCGCTGCGCTCTACCCACCCTACGGACCTTTAATCAACTGGAACGTGGGCCGGTGCCGTTGGCGAGCTGGCTGTGATAATGCACGATGCGTTCGATCGCATATTCGGCGCCTGCCTTGCGCACCGCGTTACGGTCGCCGTCGAAGCGCCGGGTTTCCGAAAACACGAGCGTCGTGCCTTCATGCTCGAAGCCCCAGGCGAAGCAGATGGTGCCGGGCGGAATGCCGTCCGCCGGCGTCGGCCCGGCAATGCCGGTGTTGGCGACGGCCGCGGTTGCGTGGCTGTTGCGCAGCGCGCCGTGCACCATCTCGCGCGCCACGGCCTCGCTCGTGAGGTTGTACTTCTCGATGGTGGCGGGGTTCACGCCGAGGAGCCGGCACTTCGCCTCCGGTGCGTAGGTCACGAAACTGCATTCGAGCCAGCTGCCGCAGCCCGGCACATCGCCGAGCGTGGCGACGACCAGCCCGGCGGTGCAGGACTCGGCGGTGACAAGCCGCAGCTTGTGGCGGTCGAAATAGTCTGCAATGCGATCCAGGTTTTCCATTCGTCTCCCTCATGATGGGTCGATACGAAGGATAGACAAGCGATCGCGGCTTTCGTTTCGCACCGGCGGAGCTACTTGGTCTCGAAGGTCGTCACGCCATCCCAATCCGCGCCAGGGGGATTGGCGCGCAGGTGCTCGATGCGCTTCAGGTAGAGCTGGTACAGCACTTCGTCCGGATGCGCCGCGAGGAGTCCGTTGAGCAGGGCCCCGGCCTTGTCCCATTCCTGCGCACGGACCAGGCCCAGCGCCGCATGCCACTGTTCGACCTCTGCCCTGCGGGCCGCATCCAGTTCTGCATCCAGCGCCAGCGGCTCGAAAATCGGCACGGGTTCGTTCTTGCCCTTGACCCGCACGCGGTCGAGTTCGCGATAGGCAAACTGCGGCGCCGCGCGCCTGGTCGCGTCGCCCACGGCGACGCCGACGCCATAGACCTTGGTGATCCCCTCCAGCCGCGAGGACAGGTTCACCGCGTCGCCCATCACCGTATAGGCGCGGCGGATCTTGGAACCCATGTCGCCCACGCGCATCTCGCCGGTGTTGAGGCCAATGCCGATCTTCAGCGGCGGCCAGTTGCGTGCCATGAAATCGGTGTTCAGCGCCTTGGCCGTTGCCTGCATCTTCAACGCGGTGGCCACGGCGCGCGACGCATGGTCGGGCAGGTCCACCGGCGCGCCCCAGAAGGCCATGACGGCGTCGCCGATGTACTTGTCCAGCGTGCCGCGGTTGCCGCGGATATCTTCCGACATCGCGGTGAGGTAGATGTTGATGTATTCGCGCAGCGCATTCGGATCGAGGCCTTCCGAGATTGTGGTGAAGCCGCGCACGTCGCAGAAGAGCACCGTCAGTTCGCGGCTTTCGCCTTCCATGCTGTAGTTCTCGGGATTGGCCGCCATGACAGCCACGAGCTCCGGCGCCACGTACTCACCGAACAGGTTGACCATCGCCCTGCCCTTGCGGTACTCGAACAGGTAGCCCCAGGCAATGTTGAAGATGAACAGCGCCGCCACCAGCAGGAGCGATACCGCAATCGGCACTACCCAGTTCAGGTACTGGTACATCGCGAAATTGGCGCCGACCACGCCCGCCATTGCCAGCACGGACGCCAGGATGGATGGCAGCGGCGTCAGTACCGGCAGCAGGAGCCCGAGGGTGAGGCCGATGAGAACCACCTGCGCCAGCTGCAGGCCGATGCTGAAATCCGGCTCCTGCTTGAAATCGCCGTCCATGATGGAGGCGATGATGTTGGCATGCATTTCGACGCCGGGGTAATCGGTGTTCACCGGAGAGGGGCGCAAGTCCTTCAATCCGGCCGACGTGGTGCCAACCAGCACGATGGTATCCGCGAGGTGCTCCATCGGGACCTTTTCCTGCAGCACGTCGATCGCCGACACGTAGCGGAACTGCCCGCCGCGCGGGCCGCCGGGGCCGCGATAGTTGATCAGCGCCGTCATATGGCGCTCGAGCGGAATGGTGGTCGCCTTGGGCTTGCTGTTGAGGCGCAAGGCCTTGAGCGCGCCGTAGGTGCGATGGTTTTCACCGCTCAGCTGCGTTTCATCTTCGGTGTAGAAGATCGGCTTGATCTTGCTCGCACCAAGGCCCACGCGTGCCGTCGCCAGCGCGAGGGATTCGTAATAGTTGTCGCCCACGCGCGCCAGCAGGCTCAGGCGGCGGATCGTGCCGTCCGGGTCCTGGGTCGGGTTCATGAAGCCGCCGGCCCGCGCGGCGGACTGCAGGCCTTCCAGGTTGCCGGCATAGGATTTGTACGCGGCGGAGTCGATTTCCATGCCGCCCAGTTCGGCGATGGAAAAGGCCGGCGCCGGCAGCATTCCCTTCGTCACCGCGTCCGGTTCGTTCGACAGGAAATAGCCGAGGATGGTGGCGCGCCCGTCGAGTGCGGCCGCGAACTTGTGGTCGTAGTCGAAGCGCGGCTTGAGCGCGCGTATCCGCTCCGGGAATCCGGCGATGTCCCTGAACTCCTTGCGCGCCAGCGATTCGAGTGTGCCGTAGCCGGAACTGGTGTCGGCTTCCGAAAAGATCACGTCGAAGCTCACCGACTTGGCGAAATACTTCTGGTCGAGCTTGTCGACGAGCCTTGCCACCACGTCGCGACTCCACGGCCAGCGCCCGATCTCGGCGATGCTTTTCTCATCGATATCGACGATCACGATGCGCGGGTCGAGGCCACCGCTCTGCACGCGCATGCGCATGTCGTAGGCCAGCACGTCGAGGCGCTCGATGAAAGACAGCGGCGGGAAATACGCGATCTGCAGCGCAGCGAGCAGTGTCAGGCACAGGGCCACCGCCCAGCGCGAACCGAACTTCGATAGGAAACGCAAGATGGCTCTCCCTGGTGCGCCGCTCAGGGCGTATAGCCGGGAATCCGGCTTTCATCGACATCGTCAATCTGCGCCGGGTCCATGAAGCGTTGCGCGTACTGCAGATAGACTTTCTTGCGCACGAAGATGTCGAAGAGATCCGGGTCGATGTGGTTGCGCAGCCTGAAGCCGCCGAGGATTTCTAGCGATTCGCTGAGGGTCTTGCCCTTCTTGTACGGCCTGTCCTTCGCCGTCAGCGCCTCGAAGATATCCGCGATCGCCATCATGCGCGCCTGCACCGACATCTGGTCGCCGCGCAGGCCGCGCGGGTATCCGTTGCCGTCCATCCGCTCATGGTGGCCACCGGCGTATTCGGGCACCTGCTGCAGGTGCTTCGGCCACGGCAGCGATTCCAGCATGCGGATCGTGACCGAAATGTGGTTGTTGATGATTTCCCGTTCCTGCGCGTTGAGGGTGCCGGCGCGAATCGTGAGGTTGGTGACCTCATCCTCGCTCAGCAGGTCGCGCTCGTAGCCGTCCGGCCCGATCCAGCGGATGCGCGCAATGTCGGTCACGCGCTTCTGCGCCTCCGGGGACATCGCTTCGGATCCGATATTGGCAAAGCGCAGGAACTCGCGGTCGTCGTCGAGCCGCGCCAGTTCTTCGCTCAGACAACGATTGATTTCCTCATGCCGCTTCGGGTCGTTGCCGGCCGCCAGCTTCTCCTTGAGCGAGCGGATTTCCGCATCGCGCTTGAGCACTTCGAAGCGCGTATCGACGAGATGGATGCGGTCGAACAGGCTTTCCAGCTTGGTCGCCTTCTCGACCACATGCACCGGCGTCGTGATCTTGCCGCAGTCGTGCAGCAGGCCGGCGATCCAGAGTTGCTTGCGGTCGGCCGGCGTCATCCGGAATTCCGCGAGCGGGCCCTTGTCGGTGTCGTGCGCGGCATCGGCCAGCATCATCGTCAGTTCGGGCACGTGCTCGCAATGGCGGCCGGTGTGCGGCGATTTTTCGTCGATGCCGATGTTGATCAACTTGACGAAGGATTCGAACAGGTTCTCCAGCAACTGGATCAGCTGCTGGTTGGTGAGCGCGATCGCAGCCTGCGAGGCCAGTGCCTCGATGAAGCGCTGGTCGGTATCGGAAAAGGCCCGCGTCTTGCCGGTCGCCGGGTCCTTGGCGTTGATGAGCTGCAGCACGCCGATGACTTCGCGCTCGTGGTCCATCATCGGCACAGTGAGGAAGGACTGCGAGTGGTAGTTGAACGTCTCGTCGAACTTCCGCATGCCCGAGAAGTTGAAGGCGTCGACCTGGTAGACGTCCTGGATGTTTACCGACGTGCCGGTGTTGGCGGCATAGGCGGCCACGGCGCTGAGGTTGCGCTCGCCGGACGCTGTAACCAGTGGGATATCGGGAATCTCGATCTTGTGGCCGCTGGTGCCGCCCTGGTACATGCCCAGTGTGTCGTTGATCGAGATGTTGAAGCACAGGGCCTGCTTGTCTTCGCGTGTGCGGTACAGCGTTCCGCCGTCGGCGTGCGTCATGGCCTTTGCCGCCTTCAGTATCCTTTCCAGGAGCAGCGGCATGTCGTGGTTGGTGCTGAGCTCGACGCTGAGTTCGGTCAGTTGCTCCAGGCGCTGTGCGATATCGGTGTAACTCGAGTCACTCATTATTGTCCGGTTGCCCCGGCGTCCCGGCAGCGGTTGCAGTTGCAGTGCGGCACGCGCGTCGTGCAGCCGCAGGGCTGCCGCAGCATCAATCAAAAAGTCGAATCAAAAGACGAATACGTCCCCGCATTTGAGTGCGCGGAAGGGACGGCCGTCACCTTCCTCCGCCAGTTCGCGCATGATCTGGTCTTCTTGTCCCGGCTTCAGGTGGTAGATCAGGAATTCGATGGAATGCGCGGTGCCGCGGATGTCTTCGATCAGGGAACGCGGGCAGAAATGCATGGACTTGGCCGCGAGCTCCATGTCCGCGTTGGTGAACGAGCAATCGACGATGACCTTGGCAAGCTTTTTCTCGGCTTCGAGGGTGGTCCAGAGTTCCGGCGTGGACGACATGTCGCCGGAGAACAGGAACCCTGACTTTGCGTTTGTCACCATGTAGGCGGCCGAGCCGACCGTATGGTTGACGGAATGGGGGGCAAGGCGCCGGCCGCCGATGTCGATGGACTCCCCCGGCTCCACGGTTTTCCAGCGCAGCGACGGGTTCTCGCTGCTCGGGATGGCGGCGAAGTCCGGCCACAGGACCCAGTTGAACAGGTGCTTCTTGAGCGAGGCGATGACCTTCTCCGTCGCGTGCACCGTGATCGGCCCGGATTTCTTGCCCTGCACGGAATCGACCAGCAAGGCGAGGCCTGCCACATGGTCGAGATGGCAATGCGTGATGAACACGTGGTCGATGCGGATCAGCTGGTCGATGCCGAGACTGGTGAGCCCGGTGCCGGCATCCAGGAGAATATCGTCGTCTACGAGCAGGCTGGTGGTAAGACGCTCGCGCCCGCCGATCCCTCCTGCACATCCAAGTACCTGCAATCTCATTTTGCGACGCCCGGGAGAACCGGGCAGTGTGTTGTGTGCAGCGCATAAAGGTACGCCGCAAAAAGCGAGCTCATCACGCTCCCCCCTTTGCTTTTTTGAATGATTGTAGACCGAATCGACGGAATTGCGGCTTTTTCGTGGCCCCAATCCGGCAGCGGAAAATTAAGCGTGCCCCGGTGATACATTTTCGCAACGCAATCCTTTATGATGAAAGGATCGCCGCAATGGCGGATCGCGCCGAATCTCGCGGGGCGATATTAATAAATATGAAACTTCCCCTGATGGACGACCACTCATGAGCGCGGTTCTTGGAACACAACGAGGCACTCCCGACGACGTCAATATCCGGCTGGCGTTCTTCAAGAAACTGCAGGCGGTCACCAACAAGATCCACGCGACCAGCAACCTCGACGAAATCATGATGGACCTGTCGCAGGACATCTGCGACCTGTTCAACGCGGATCGCCTGACGCTGTACGTGCTCAGCGACGACAAGACCTGCATCGTCTCCAAGATCAAGACCGGCCTGAACTCGTTCAAGGATTTCAAGCTGCCGATTTCGTCGCAGAGCCTGGCCGGGTATACCGCGCTGTCGCGCCGCGTGCTCAACCTGCGGGACGTTTACGACGACGCCGAACTGAAGTCGCATTCACCCGACCTGCACTTCCAGCGCGGCGTCGACCAGGCTACCGGCTACCGCACCAAGCAGATGCTGGTCGCCCCGTTGATCGATGAAGGGAAGAACGAGCTGCTGGGCGCCATCCAGCTGATCAACAACCGCGACGGCGAACCCTTCAGCGCGATTGCCGAGGAAGGCATCAAGGAACTGTGCAAGACGCTGGCCATCGCCTACACCCAGCGTCTGAAACCGACGCCGCTGATCCGCTCGAAGTACAGCGTGCTGGTGGAAGAGTCGGTGCTGTCCGCCGCCGAACTGGAACTGGCGACGCGTTCGGCGCGGCGCAAGAACGAGGACATCGAGGAAATCCTGATCAAGGAATTCCAGGTCAAGACGGCGGCGATCGGGCAGGCGCTGTCCAAGCATTTCGGCGTGCCCTACGAAGCGCACAAGGCCGACCGCGTCAAGCCGGTGGACCTGCTCAAGAACCTCAAGCGCGAGTTCGTCGAGCAGAACATGTGGGTGCCGATCGAGGAAGGCAAGGAAGGCATGGTCATCCTCGCCATCGATCCCGAGCATGTACGCAACGCGCGCGTCATCAACAACGTCTTCCCGAAAGCGAAGCTGTCCTATCGCGTGACGACCAACCGCGATTTCCGCCAGACCATCGAGCAATTCTACGGCGCCGAGGGCGACCTCACCTCCGTCGGTGACCTGCTGTCGGGCATGGACGACGGCGACGACGAGGGATCGGACCTGTCCGAAGCCGACCTTTCCGCCGCGGCCGAGAACGAGCTGGTCAAGCTGGTCAACAAGATCATCATCGACGCCTATCGGCAGAATGCGTCCGACATCCACATCGAACCGCGCCCGGGCAAGGAAAAGACGATGATCCGATTCCGCAAGGACGGATCGCTCGAGCCCTACATCGAGATCCCGGCAAGCTACCGCAACGCGTTGTCGGCCCGCATCAAGATCATGTGCGATCTCGATATCTCCGAGCGCCGCAAGCCGCAGGACGGCAAGATCAAGTTCAAGAAATACGCTCCGCTCGATATCGAACTGCGCGTGGCGACCATTCCGTCCGCGGGCGGCGTCGAAGACATCGTCATGCGTATCCTTGCCGCCGGCGAACCGATCCCGCTCGACAAGCTGGGCGTGCTGCCGCATAACCTGGAGCGCCTGAAGACCGCCGTCAGCAAGCCCTACGGCCTGTTCTTCGTGTGTGGTCCGACAGGCTCGGGCAAGACCACGACGCTGCACTCGGTGCTCAACTTCCTAAACACCCCGGAAACCAAGATCTGGACCGCGGAAGACCCGGTGGAAATCACGCAGAAGGGCTTGCGCCAGGTGCAGGTCAATCGCAAGAGCGGCCTGGACTTCGCGACTGCAATGCGTGCCTTCCTGCGTGCAGACCCGGACGTGATCATGGTCGGCGAAATGCGCGACAAGGAAACCGTGTCGATGGGCATCGAGGCATCCCTCACCGGCCACCTGGTGTTCGCGACGCTGCACACGAACAGTGCCCCGGAATCGATCATCCGCCTGCTGGACATGGGCATGGATCCGTTCAACTTCGCGGACGCCCTGCTCGGCGTACTCGCCCAGCGCCTCGCCAAGCGCCTCTGCTCGCATTGCAAGGCGGCCTACGAACCTTCGGAAGAGGAACTACGCCTGCTGCTGGCCGAATATTGCGAAGAGTTGCGCAACACGCAGTCCTTCAAGGAGGACGAGAAGGCTGGTTACGAGGGCGTGCTCAATACCTGGAAGAAGAACTACGCCGGCAGCGACGGCAAGTTCAAGCTGTACCGCGCCGTCGGTTGCGACGAGTGCAACGGCGGCTACAAGGGCCGCGTCGGCCTGCACGAGCTGATGCTCGGTACCGATGGCCTGAAGAAGCTGATCCAGGAACACGCACGCGTGGCGCAGATGCTGGCCGCCGCCCTGGAGGACGGCATGCTGACACTGAAGATGGACGGCATCGAGAAGGTGTTGTCGGGCATCACGGACATCAAGCAGGTCCGCGCCGTCTGCATCAAGTGATCAAGTCACCAGCGGCGCGTTCCTGCGCCGCTCGGGTCCGAGGTATTCCACCAGCTTTCCGCTCACGCCGCGCAGGCGCTGGCTGACCAGCTTGGCCAACTTGGACAGGATATGCAAGGCCAGCACAGGACGGTCGTGCATCATACGGTGATAGCTGTCCTTGGTCAGGAGCAGCAGCACGCTGGGCTGGGAGGCGATGCAGGTCGCCGAACGCGGCTCGCCGTCGACGATCGACATTTCCCCCACCGTCTTGCCGCGCTGAATCTGCACGATGCGGTGCGGCTTGCCTTCTTGGTCGTACTTGAAGATCTCGACCTCGCCCTGCACCAGCAGGCACATGTAGCTGCCGGGGTCGCCTTCCTTGAAAATGATCGTGCCGGCACTCACCTCGTAACACTGCACGAAACCGGCGAGCGCCTCGATATCCTTCCAGTCGAGATCCATGAACAAGCGCGACTCCGCGATCATGTCGCAGATCTTTTCCCGGAACGCCGCGCCGGCGCCCATGAGCTTGAAGCTGTCTGGTATCGGTGCGGCGTGCATGTCTACCTCACCACGCAATCCACCGCATCGCTGCCGGTAGTCCCGCCCGATCCGGGCTGGCTGCCCGAGCCGGTGGAGAACGCCGGCGGCGGCGTGAACTGGATGCCCGGGTTGGACGGCAGCACCACCGGCGGCTGCGTGAAGCTCGGCGTGTAGCCGAACTGCCCCGCCGCAAAGTTTTGCGTGCCGCCCTGGTTGGTCAGGTGGATCATGCCGTCCAGTACCTGCACGTACAGGCCCGGCGCGCGGCTGCTGCCTGCGGACGGTATTCCCGGCGCCTGCGCCAGCTGCAGCACCTGCAGCGGCACCGCCGCCGGCATGTCGCTGCGCACGTCGGTGTAGCTGGCCGGCGCGGCCGCAGCCAGGCTCGCCATGCCGTAGGCGGCCAGCGCTGCATCGCTCGGCGCGATGTACTCCGCAATGAAGATCGTGCCGCGGATGCCGATGGTCGCCGTCGGCGTGTTCATCCCGAACTTTTCCTTGTTGCGCTTGCCCAGCGTCCCCGTCACCGCCCGCAGTCCGCCCTTGACCAGGTTGAAGGCTGCATTGTCCTGCTCCGGCTTGTCTTCCTCGAAACTGAAGTTGTCGATCTTCAGCTGCGAGTTCGGCCGCAGCGTGATCTCGCTGTTGTCGATGAAGCGGATGCGCGCGTAGGTGTCCTTCTCGCTCACCAGCATGTCGCCCTGCTCCACCGACGATTTCACCGACAGCACCTTGGCCGTGCCGTCGGCCTTCTTGGCCAGCAGCGGGCCGCTCAGGTTGACCACCGTGCCCACCGGTCCCGCCCAGGCCGGTGCCGCACCCAGCAGCGCCGCGGCAAACAACGCTGTGGTAAACAGCGGCGGCTTAGTTGCAATACATCTTTGTGGCTGGTTCATTCTTCTTCGCTCCGCTGTCTTCCGCCGTGGACGTGGTCTTCTTCTCGTCCTTGCGCTCTTCACCCTTGTTCGGTGCCTGCTCGCCCGATCCGCCGCCGGAGGCACTGCCGCTGCCAGCCTGACGGGTAGTCGAGGCCTGCGCCTTGGCCGTGGTCGCCACCACCGTGTTGGCGGTGCGGGCCACCGAGTCGCTGATGGCCTTGGCCGGGGTGGGGGCAGGCGTGCCGCCGTCGGTGCCGCCGGTCGGCGGCGGCAATACCGCCTGGCACTCGGGCAGGGTCGGATTGGTCACGCACTTGTTCACTGCCGGCAGCACCGCGGAACAGCCTTCCAGCGACGGCGTGGCCGAGCATTGCGCCAGCGTCGGCAGCACCGCCGTGCAGCCGGGCAGGGTCGGCGTGCTCGTGCAGCTCGCCATGCTGGGCAGCACGGCCGAGCAGCCGGGCTGCGAGGGAGCACTTGTGCAGGCAGACAGCGTGGGCAGCACCACCGAGCAGCCGGGCTGCTGCGGGTTCACAGTGCAGGCATCCACGGTCGGCAGCACTGCCGTGCAGCCGGCTTGCGCCGGGTTGCTGGTGCAGCTAGAGAGCGGTGGCAACACCACTGTGCAACCGTCCTGGGTCGGGTTGGCGGTGCAGACCGTCAGACTGGGCAGCACGACCGAGCATCCCGTCTGCGACGGGTTGGCCGTGCAGCTCGGCAAGGTGGGCAGCACCACCGAGCAGCCGGGCTGGGTCGGATCGGCCGTGCAGCTGGGCAGTGTGGGCAGCACCACCGAACAACCCGTCTGGGCCGGGTTGGTTGTGCAGGCGTCCATCGTCGGCAGCACTGCGGAGCAGCCTGGTTTGGTCGGATTGCTGACGCACGCATCCAGCGTCGGCAGCACTACGGAGCAACCCGGTTTGGTCGGATTGCCGACGCAGGCATCGATTGTCGGCAGCACTACCGAGCAACCCGGCTTGGTCGGATCGGTGACGCAGGCATCGACGGTCGGCAGCACGGCCGAGCAGCCGGGTGCCGTCGGATTGGCGACGCAGGCATCCACCGTGGGCAGCACGCCGCTGCAGCCCGACAGCGCCGGGTTCGCTACGCACTGGTCCAGCGTCGGAGTGGGATTACCGCCACCGCCGCCACTGCCGCCATCGCCGCCGCCCGACATGCCGTTGAGATTCGGATGCTGGGTGAATACGCCGGATGTCGTGGAAACCGTTCCCGCGATCGTGATCGCGTCACCCGCTTCCAGCGTGATGTCGCCCACGCTGGCGGTCACCGAACCCGTACCGGTAATCGTCAGCAGGTCGGTGCCGCTTGAGCTGTAGCTGGGATGGGCCTGCAGCAAAATGTTGCCTTCGCCCGCGACCGTACCCGCGGTCGAGACGGTGCCCGACACATTGATCGCGTGGTAGGCCGACATCGTGATGGCACCCTTGTTTGTCGACACGGTGTAGCCAGCATCCAGGTTCAGCATGTCGTAGTTCGTGATCGTGATGCTGCCATCGCCGGTGGGCGCGGTCTGCTGCACGTCGTGCAGGGTGAGCGGGCCGTAATTGGTGATCGTGATATCCGAACTGGTGCCGGAATTGAACGCGGAAAGCGTCGGCACGTCGGTGAGCAGGTCGATGCCGTTGGCGGCGGAAGCCGTCAGGGAACTACCCCACACGATGCCCGATGTCGATGTGATTGCACCCGCCGACGTCAGGGAAATGGCACCTGTCACCTCGCCGGATGCGTCGACCGAGTAATCGAGATTGAGGTCGCCTGCCGAGGTCGTCAAGGAAATGTCACCGCCATCCGTGGAAATGCCATAAGCGACGTAGTCGGTACTATTCGTCACGCTGCCACCGGTCAACCCGCCGACCGTCAGGCCGGACGCCTTCGCATTCACGAAGGTCACCGGCGCACCCGATGTCTGGACCGCGAGGTTGGACACCTGGTTGGCCGCTGACAGGTTGACGGAATACGTCTCGTCGCCGGCTAAAACAGCGAGATCCTGCACATCGATGATGCCGGTCTGCGACACGCCTTTGTCGGTGAACAGGCCAATGGCCGTGGTCGTCGCATGCCGCTTGTCCACCCCAATGCCCGCCCCGGTGATTCCGGCGACATGGACGTTGCCGGCGGCCGGCGCGTAATCGGAACCGATGCTGATGTCCGGAGCTTCGATGTGGTAGAGATTGGTGACCGCGAGACATCCCGTTTCGTGGCAGGTGCTGGAACCGACCGTGATCGACTTCCCGTCCGTGAGCGGCTGTATCCGCGCGCTGGCGGCCGTGACGGTATTACCCAGCGCGAGGCTGTCGGCCTGCAACTTCACACTGGCCGTGCCGACCGTGATTTGCTCGCTGATCGTCAATGCGCCGCCGCTGGCCACGGTGGCATCGCCGTCGTTGGTCGTGATGCCTTTGAGGGCAGTGCCGGTGACATTGATCGGCCCGCCCACGTCAAGCGCCGCGGACGTATAGACCTCGACGTACTGCGAGGTATCGCTCACGCTTGCCGCGAACTTGCGGAAATCGTTTCCGCTGTGGGTAAGCACCACGGGTCCCACTGCCTTGACGCCGAGGCCGCCCGCGGCCTTGATCGGAGCCGAAACGTCCTGGTCGACGCCGACGAAGTCTGTCCCGTGCAGCATGACTGCCCCTGCCCCGGCGTCGATGCCGGCCTGGCCATCGACGGTATGCACGGTGAGCAGCGCGGAAGTCCGGAATTCGAAATCGCCGCCGGTCGTCTTCCCGGCAATGATGCCGGTCATGTTTTCGCCATTGAGCGACACGCTCGTGCCCATGGCATTGATGCCGCCCGGGGCTTCCAGCACGACGCCGGTCGCCGTCGACTGGGTGACGGCACCGCTCCCCGACACCAGCGATAGCGCGCCCGGCACATGGAGCGCCTGGCCGATCGTGATGTCGCCCGCGCCGGTCTCCAGTCGCACAGTGCCATGCGGCATGCTCATGGCCAGCCCGCCGAGCGAGATCAGGTCGACGTCGCTCATGACGCCGATGTCGCCTGTGAGCGTGGACGAACCGATCTTCAGCAGATTGTTCGTGTGGATGGACCGGAGCTCGATCTCCGAAAGGCCGAGGATGCCGGTAGCATCGGTGGCGCCGAGTTCGATCGCTGTTGAGTTGTTATACGGGCGCAGCGTGACAGACCCATTCCATGTATCGATGACGCCGCTGGCGATGCGGATGTTGTCAGCGCGGATATCGACATTGCCGCCATTGGTGCGGATGCCGTTGGAGCTGCTGCTGTAGAGGTTGAAGTCGTAGCCCTGGCCGCCCGCGGTCGGCGTCTGCGCGTTGATCGCTACGTTGCCCGTGCCGTAGACTTCAATGTAGGAGTCGAACCCGCCGATACCGACGCCCATGGAATTGGAGGACGCATCGCCCGCCGTTCCGTTCAGGGTGATGTTGCCATTGTCCGTCAGCACGGTGCTGGCCATTGCGCCCGATCCATTGATCAGGACGCCGTGATTGTTTCCGCCCGCACTGCCTCCCGTGCCGGTCAATGTGACGCTGCCGCTGCCTGTCCCTTCGACATACGCGCCTTGCGTCACCAGCACGCCGGCACTGACGCCGCCGGTCGCATTCGTCGTGCCATTGAGGGTAATGCCGCCGGCGGACCTGAGCGAGTAGCTGGATGCCCCGGCCCCTTCCACCAGTACGCCATGCATGGAGGAGGCGTTCGTACCTTGTCCCGTCCCGCTGATCGTGATGCCGCCGCCGGCCAGGATGGTCGACTGCTGCAGATAGACGCCCTTGCCGCCGGATGCATAGCCGCTGCCTGTGATGCTGACCGTACCCGCGCCCGCATCGATGGTTGCGCCGTTCAGTTCCACACCGGTGGTCGCACCGGTAATGCCGGTGCCATTGAAGCTTACATTGCCGTCGGCGGTATCGATATAGGCGCCGCTTCCCATGAAGATCGCGCCCGCCGCCGCGAACGTTGTGGACAGCGGATTGCTCGACGTACCGGCGATCGATGCGCCGCCATTCATGTGGATTTTTCCGCCGGCGTTCAATGTCAGCGTCCGCGCGCCTCCTGTCGAATTCACGATGTCGACGTCACCCTGCAGAGTGATATCACCGGCGCCACCGCTTCCGGCCGTAGTCTGGATGGTGACATTGGTGCCGCCGTTGAGCGCAGCGTTGATCTCCGTGTCGCCGATACTGCCAGTGGACGACGGTGGATCGAACATGCCGCCGCTCAGCGTACCGCTGCTGCCGTGCAGAATCGTGATATCGGACGGATCGAGCAGCCACGAACCCTTCGCCCCTTTCGGCGAGCCTGCATCGACGCGGATACCACCGGTGCGCAAGGCATCCTTGCCGGAAGTCTCGATGAAGCCGCCGTTGCCGCCGTCCTGTCCGCCGCGCGCGCTGAACGTACCGTGCGCTCGCGTCGCCTCGTCGGCCCACACGATCACCTTGCCGCCGTCGCCCTGGTCGAGCGCATCGGCCCTGATCTGCGCATCCTTGCCCACATAGCTGCGCTTGGCATTCTGCACGCCCGGATTCTTGCCCTGGTAATCGCCGCCCACCAGCACCGTGCCGCCGCCCTGCTGCCCGCTCGCATCCACCTGCGCATCGTCCGTCAGGCCGACCCGCTCGCCCAGCACCTGGATCTCGCCGCCCTTGCCGGCGCCGCGCGCGCTGGTGCGGCTGCCCGCTTCCAGCAGCGTGTCGCGGCTGGCCTTCAGGATCACCTTGCCGTTCTCGCCCACCACCGCGCTGTCGGCATTCACGATCCCGCGCTGGCGCACCAGCGCGCCGTAGATGCCGGTCTTGCCGCCCTGCGCGATCACCTGCCCCAAATTCAGCGCCTCGTGCTCCGGTGCGCTCAGCACTACCCGCAGCTCCGGGTTGAGCGTGTCCACCAGTTGCACCGTGTGTCCCGCGGCCAGCATCACGTCGCCCTTGGGCGAGGTGATGATGCCGCTGTTTTCCACGTTCGGCGCAATCAGGATCACCTGGCCGCCGGCCGGGGTGGTGATCGCGCCCTGGTTCGTCAGGTTGCCCGCCTTGTCGCCGGCCTGGAACAACAGCTTGCCGTTGAGGAAGTCTTGATTGCTGATGTTGAGCGTCGATGCCACCAGGCCGTTCACGTCGACCTGCGCGCCCTGCCCGAACAGGATGCCGTTGGGGTTGACCAGGAACACGCGGCCGTTCGACTGCAGCGCACCCAGGATCTGCGACGGGTCCTGGCCGGTGATGCGGTTGAGCACCGCGCTGTCGGGGTTCTGCTGGATGAAGCGCGTCAGTTCGCCCGGGTTGATCGAGAAGCTTTGCCAGTGGATGATGGCGCCGGGGGTGTTGGTCACCGACAGCACATTGCCCTGGTTGACGAAGCTGGCCTGTCCGCTAACCACTTGCGGCCCGAGCGGGTTGGCTGCGGCAGTGCCGAAACAGCCGGCAACCAGGACCGGCAGCAGCCGGCGGCGCAAGTTAGTGGCATGGATGTTCATGTCCGATTCCTGCTTGCTAGATTCAGTACGTCAGGCCCAGCCTGAAATGCAATTTGTTGTCGCCCTTGAGTTGCGTGATGCCGCCGTCGATCACGTGGCCGTAGTCCATCTGCAGGCTCAGGTAACGGCTGACGGCGACCCGGAAACCGAGGCCCACGCTGCCGATCGAAGCCTTCGCGACTTCACCCGGCAGCGCATCGTTGCGCCGCACGCTGGCGGTGTCGTAGAACATGAGCGCGCGGCATTGCGCGGCAACCGTCTGCTGGCTTGAGCAGAAGTTGGGCGTGTAGATTTCGGCGCTGGCGAGGAAGCCTTTGTCGTTCGAGATGTCGCGCTCGTCGAATCCGCGCACGGTGGTCGCGCCGCCGGCGCCGAACTGTTCGCCGGGGATCAGGGCGTCCGGCGTGTACTGGCCGGCGAGGCTGACGCGCATCTGCCAGTCTTGCGGCAGGGCGTGGAAATAGCCGGCGCTCAGGCGCAGCAGACTGTAATTCGCCGATGCGCCGGCGCGTACGCGGGCGAAATCGGCACTCTTGCCTTTATCCCCGCCCGGCAGGTTGCGCATGCCGGTCACGGTGAAGCTCAGCTCGCCGCTGGCCGTGCCGAGGATGCCGGAATAGGCCAGGCTCAGCGGGTGCACGGTGACGTCATTGCCGAGCTGCATGCCCTGCAGCGCCACGTTGTTCTGGAATTCCTTGTAATCCAGGCCATAGGTGAACCGGGATTCGTATTCGCCCACGCGCCGCATCAGCTGGTTGTAGCGCGCGCCTAGCACGGTGCCGCGTCCGCTGACCTGGAGGTTGAAGATACCTGCCAGCACGGAACCGGAATCCACGTCGGAATAGCTGGCGAACAGGTCGACCGAATCGCCCAGCGCATACAGGGGAATGTGGTAACCCACGCCGTACACGCTCACCTTGCTCGGGTTCTCGAGCGTGGTGGTGTACTGCAGGCTCATCACATGGTCGCGGTCCATCACGTTCGCATGCTGAAGCTGCACCGTCATCTGCGATCTGCCGGTGTTGCGGTTGCCGCTGTTGTCGACGCTGGCGGCCAGCCGCCACGGCTTCTCGTCGGCCACTTTCAGGGTGGCGTCGACTTCATCGTCGTTGTCGCCGCTCTGCAGTTGCAGGGTCACCTTCTTCGACGGGTTCTCATTGGCCAGCCTCAGGCTGGACGACACCTCGCCCAGATTGGGAGACCGCGCCGGCACGAGGCCCGGCACGCTCCTGCGGATGTTGTCCTCGCTGAACACGCTGTTGCCCTCGACCCGCAGCTTGCCAACCCGGGTCTCGATCACCTTCAGCCGGACCACGCCCTGATTCAGCTCCTGCTCGGGCAGGGCGATCTGCACCACGTTGTAGCCCTTGGCGTGGTAGGCCGCTTCCAGTGCCTCCAGCGCCATCTGCACATGCCCGAAGTTGCGGTCCTTCCCGGTGTACGGGGTGAGCAACCTGTCAACGTCGGCCATTGGCAAGAGCGTGTTTCCTTCGACAGCGAAACGGGTGATTTCGAAGCGGCCGATGGGGTCCTGGCCGTCGGCGGCATGGGCGTTACAGGCCAACACGATGAATGCCGCACCGGCAATCAGACGCGATAGTGGATGTCTCATGGTGGGGAAGTGCCGTGGAAGGTCTCTGGATTCTTGCGAACGGGCGTTACAACTACTTACATTCTTGCCGAGTTGTAACTATAGCCCACGGACTTGACGTATCTCAAAGAAATTGTATTTTTGCCAGCACAAATGCCATAAACATGGGAGGGAGTTGTTGTATCCCGGCCATGACTTTCGTTGATTCTTCTCGCCCCTGCCGGAACGTGTTGGCCGCGCGGGCATCTCAATTTCGAGGAAGTCGTCGAGCGCGCCGATCCTTTTGACGATGTTCAACCGGGCCACTGTCGGAAGCTGGCATAGTGGTGCGCGGCGGTCACCATGTGTCGCTCGACTTCGAAAGGCCAGGGATGGGGCTCATCAGGAATCTGTTTGCCAAGCCGGGCGAGCCTCGCTCGACCCGTCGTGCCGCCGGTACCGTCCCGGGCCTGCTGCGCTTTGCCTTCCTGGTCTCCACGTATGCGCTCACCGCGCGCCTGTCGGCGAGCTTCGCGGTGCTGCCGGGTATCGTCAGCTCGCTCTGGCTGCCCTCCGCGATTGCCTTGTGCGCCTGCCTCGCCTGGGGCGTCCGGTTCGCGCCGGCAGTCTGGATAGGCGCATTCCTCAGCATCCTCGGCCGCAATCTCACCCCCGTAGCGTCGGTCCTGATCGCCACGGGATGCATGGCATCGACGGTGACAGCGACCGTCCTCGTCCAGCGCCTGTACGAGGCGCGTACAGATTTCATCTTCCGCGAACCTCCATTCCGGTTCATTGCCATTGCACTGGTCAGCGCCCTGATCAGCGCCACTGCCGGTACGTTGGGCGTGGCGCTCAGCCCGGAGGTCGCCGGCCTTTCGATGACGGCGGTTTTCCTGGCCTGGTGGTTGGGCGACACCGCCGGAATGGTTGTCGGCTTGCCCCTCATCCTGGGGTGGGACATACGGCGCAGCGTCGCCTGGCACAGCGCGAAACTCGCCGAGCTCGCCGCCTTCGCCCTGCCGCTGATCGGCGTCACCCAGGGTGTCTTCGGCGGTGCTTTCGGCACCTGGCCGCTCGCCTTTCTCGTCATGCCCTTCTTCCTGTGGGCCGCCATCCGCTTCAACCTCGCCACTGTCGCCTGGACGACGGTGATCGTCTGCGCCATCGCGGTCTGGCACACCGTCCGCGGCAGCGGCCCCTTCGCCAGCCCCGACCTGACGGTCTCGCTGCTGCTCCTGACAGCCTACCTCGGCGTGGTCGGCAGCATCGGGCTCGTCATGGCCAGCCTGGTTTACCAGCGCAGCAGCGCCGAATCGCTGCTGCACGAAGAGCGGCACGATCGCGAGCGCCACGTCCTTGTCCGCACGCAAAGCCTGGTCAGCGACATCGAGGAGCGCAAGCGCATCGAGCAAAAGCTCGCCGCCAGGGAGCGGCAGCTGGCGGAGGCCCAGCAGCTCGCCCAGATCGGCAGTTGGGTCTGGAACCTCGAGACTGACGAAATCACCTGGTCGGACGAGTTGTACAGGATCTTCGGCGTCAACCGCGACAGTTTCGCGATCACGCGCGAGAACGTCCGCAAGCTGATCCATCCGGACGATCTCGATACGGTGCGCGAAAGCGCGAGCAGAAGCCGGCAAAGCGGGCAGCCCTTCCGCACGGAATACCGGCTCCAGCTTGCGGACGGTTCGGTGCGTTTTGTCGCCGCCCGCGGCCAGCCGCAGCGCGACGCTGCCGGGCGCATCGTCCGCCTGGTCGGCACGGTGCAGGACATCACCGATGCCAAGCGCGCCGAAGCCTCGCTGCGCGAGGCGGAGGAACGCTATCGCAAGGTGGTCGAACTTTCCCCCGATGCCATTCTCGTGCAGCAGGACGGCGTGTTTGTCTACGCCAATCCCGCGGCCGTGCAACTGCTGCGGGCGTCGCGCATGGAAGACCTGGTCGGCAAGCCGCTGTTCGACTTCCTCCACCCCGATTTCCATGTGCTCGCGCGGCAGCGCATTGCCTGCCTCCAGCGCGGGGACCTGCTGGGTGCGGCGGAGGAAAGGTTCTTTCGTCTCGACGGCAGCGAAGTCGATGTCGAGGTCAACGCCTCCCCCTTCCTGCACAACGGGCATTTTGCGACGCTGTTCATCATGCGCGACATCACCGAGCGCAAGAAGACAGTGGAACAGATGGCCTACCTGGCGCACTACGATTCCCTGACCGGGCTGCCGAACCGCATGCTTTTCCACCAGCGGCTGGAGCACGCGCTGAGCGTGGCGGAACGGCCGGAACGCTCGGTGGAAGTCCTGTTCCTCGACCTTGACCGCTTCAAGGTCATCAACGATTCGCTCGGCCATGCAACCGGCGATCTGGTCCTGAAGGAGGCCGCGGCCCGGCTGCAGGGCATCCTGCGCGAATCGGACACGGTGGCCCGGCTGGGCGGCGATGAATTCGTCGTGCTGGTGGAAAACGTCGACGAGCCGCACCGCGGCGGCATCATCGCGGAGAAGATCCTGGCGGCCTTCGTTCCGCCGTTCCTGCGCGACAAGCAGCCGCTGACGGTCAGCACCAGCATCGGCATCAGCAGCTTCCCCAGCGACGGCACGGATTCGGAAACCCTGCTCAAGAAGGCAGACATCGCCATGTACCGCGCCAAGGAAGCCGGGCGCAACAATTATCGCTATTTCTCGCCCGAGATGAACGAGCACGCGGCAGAGCGGATGGCGCTCGAAAACGCGCTCGGCCGCGGCGTCGAGCTGGGCCAGTTTTCGCTGCACTACCAGCCGAAGATCGACATCCTCACCAACCGCATCACCGGCATGGAAGCGCTCCTGCGCTGGGACCACCCGACGCTGGGACCGATCACCCCGCCGCGCTTCCTTGCCGTCGCGGAAGAGAGCGGCCTGATCCGGCCGATCGGCTACTGGGTGATCCGCACCGCCTGCGCGCAGAACAAGCAATGGCAGCTAACGAGCCCGGTTCGCCTGCGGGTAGCGGTCAACCTGTCCGCCAAGCAACTGGCCGACAACCGGCTGGTCGAGAATATCGAAGCCATTCTCGCCGACACGGAACTGGAGGCGCAGTACCTGGAACTCGAAGTCAGCGAGAGCGCGGTCATGGCCGATCCGGAACGCGCGATCGCCGTGCTCAACAAGCTGCGCGACCGTGGCATCACGATTGCCATCGACAACTTCGGTGTCGGCAATTCCTCGCTGGCTTACCTGAAGCGCTTCCCGATCCGTTCGGTGAAGATCGACCACTCCTTTGTCCAGGGGCTGCCCTTCAACCGGGACGACAGCGCGATCACCAAGGCGATCATCAGCCTCGCCCACAGCCTCGAATGCAGCGTGATCGCCGAGGGCGCGGAAACCCAGCAGCAGTTCGACTTCCTGCGCGAGAATGATTGCGACAGCGTGCAGGGCTTTTATTTCAGCGCGCCGATGCCGGCCGATCATTTCACCGACCTGATTCGGGTGCAGTCGAAGCTGCACCTGCATTAGGCATCGTTCATCGCCTCTTTCACCAGCGCGTCGATCTCGCCGGTGATGTCCGAGAGCACGCCAGCCACGACCGAAAATTCCTTCCCGGCGTTGCCGGCGCGCGCCGCGACGATCTGCGCATTGAAGGCGACCATGCGCGCCTGCCGCGCGATGGCCTCGATGTCGGTCATGATCCCCACCAATTGCTTCCGTACCCGCGATGCGTGCCGCTTCGACAGTTCCTCGTACACCAGCGTAATGCGGTTCAGGATGGCAAGCAGCGGCGTGGCCATGGCGACCAGCCCGTCGACCAGTGCAGCGCCCTCCTGTGAGCCCTGCTCCACGGCATTCAATGCGCGCTTGGCGAGGGCAATGAAGTCATGGATGCGCGCGTCGCCGTGCTCCTTGCCGAAATAGACGGCCTCCAGTTCCTCGCAAAAGATACCGGGAAGCTGGTCGTTGCCGTTCACGAGGATGGCATGGGCCTCGGTAAAGAGCCGCAATGCGTCGCGGGCGATGGCGATGGCGTCCGGTGCACCGCGCGTGGCGAGCACCGCGTATAGGACCAGCCGCTGCGATGTGAAGCGGCGCCGGCCCGAGAGATTGATGAGCATGGCGAAAGTTTCGCCGGACAGCTTCACGGCGCGGGTGGGACGGTCGCGCGATGGCAGGGCATCGAAGGGTGGCATGGGCACTCCTGAAATCACATTGCCCTATGGAAAGCATGAAGCATGCCACACGACTCCTATGCTGCAGGCGTCCGAATTCCGTGCGCCGGCACTTGGCGGAAGCACCATAAAAGCGCACGCGGCGCCATCGTGCACGGATTCAGGACTTGGCCCACACGATCAGCCGGTTATGCGCCGGCATCTCGCAATCCTCGACGAAGACAAGCCCGTTCGCGCTTGCCAGGCGGCCGACGTCTTCGGCGTTGCGGATGCCCATATGCTCGCCTTGCGCCTTGAGCGACATGTCGAACATGGCATTGCTTTCACTGGTGAAGCGGCCGCCGTAATTGAACGGCCCGTAGACGCACAACGGCCCGCCCTTGCGCAAGACGCGTGCAATCCCGGCGAACATCGCCTCCACCTCGTCCCAGGCCATGATGTGGCAGGTATTGGCGGTGAACACCGCATCCCAGGGGCCGGCGGGCCAGGTGTCGGAACGGACATCGAGTTCGACGGGCGGCAGCACGTTGGGCGGCGCTTCTTCCGCGAGCCAGGCGTGGATGCCGGGATGGTTGGAAGGCAGGTCGCTCGTCTGCCAGGTGATGCCCGGCAGTGCGGCGCCGAAATACACCGCGTGCTGGCCGGTGCCGCTGCCGATTTCCAGCACCCTGCCCGAGGGCGGCAAGACCCTGCGCAATTCCGCGAGGATGGGTTCGCGGTTGCGCTCGCATGCGGCGGAGAAAGGCTTGGTCATGGCGTGCTCCACATTGATGGGTGATCTGCCTTTCAGTCTACACCGGCATTGCGCAGCATCTGCTCAACCCGTGCCCGCATCCGTGCCACATGCGATCCTTCCCAATACACCTGCGCGCACCCGGCACACTCGAAGAAGCGCTCGTAGAACTGGCGGCTGTGTTGGGGAACGCGGTGCACGACTTTCTGCTTGTCCACGGCGCGCAGTTCGCCGTTGCAGGTCAGGCAGCGGCTGAACGCGCGCACATGGGGCGCCAGCTTGAAGCGGACAATGACCTCGGCCATCTGCGTCTCGGCGTCCACCGCGTGCAGGTAGCATCCGCGCACGATCTCCTTGCGGATCAGCAGGTCGCGATCGCGCGTGAGCACCACGCGGTCCTCCTCCGCGGCGATGCGCGCCACCTCGGCATCGCTGTAATCGTTGCGGTAG
>Ga0196972_1000450_pt1 | contig 21942 bp, 30 predicted proteins | sample S1v_2013CmetaG_FD_148618 | JGI IMG/M metagenome (GOLD analysis project Ga0196972, IMG submission 148618) | Soil microbial communities from Anza Borrego desert, Southern California, United States - S1+v_20-13C | ecosystem: Environmental > Terrestrial > Soil > Desert | place: USA: California...
GCAGAAGTGGCGGGAAGATAACCCCGAGCTTATCCGCAAGATGCAGGAGAGCTTAAATGCTTCTATTAAACCTGTTTAAGAAAGCCACCGATTTAATCAGTACGATTATCGGATTTATTATTTTCCTGATTGGATTTGCCGTCTTCGTTTGCGGGTACGGATTGATGGCGCTAGCAGTCAAAACAACGAGGGTAATGAAATGAGAAGAATGGAAGTTCGCTGTTGCTGCCAACCCAAGAAGCGCCTTGGTTGGCTGGATGTATTTTGGTCTGAGCTGGAAGCTAAGATGGTCCGGCGCATTGAGCATATACCTTTCCCAGCAAGCCTCGAGGACGCACCCCAGCCCAGCGAAACTATCAAGGAGATATGCTTGCCTATTGTGGATATCCACATACCGGGAGTCGGTAAATATCTAGCGATTAAATCTGAGGACACTCCAATCGAAACCCTGCGAAAGATAAACGGATTCATCGAAGACACGGAATGACCTAATAAGGTTTAGACAGAATTTGCAGGTTGGACGATTATCCTTCTTGCATTATAAAGCGAAGCCGTCACGCATAATTTGGCGGCACTTTTTAGGAGTTAAAAATGAATAAGAAATTTTGTGGGGTGATTTTCGCTGTTCTGTTGTTGGGGCTTTCGTCTACTGCGTGGTCCGCTGGGAATAACAACAGTAACGATTGTCCGGGTAACTCTTGCCACGGTGGCCAGGGTGGTGACGGGGGCAACGGCGGTGACGGTGGCAACGCAACAGGCGGCAACGCAAGCGCTGATTCCTTGGGCATCGGCGTAGGCGTAGGCATTGGCGGCGCTGCAACCGCAACAGGCGGGAATGCTACTGGTATCGGCTTGGGCGGAACGGGCGGTGATGCTACTGCTGTCGGCGTAGGTGGTGACGGTGGTAAAAGTTCCAGTGACGCCTCCTCTAAGGCCGGTGCAAGTGCTGGCGCATCGTCTGGCGGCAACTCGCTCACGGTTAACGAAGGAAACTTCGAAGCTCGAGCCAATCCCGTCGGCAGCTCCATTGCCGCGGGTGCTAACGGCACGTCCAAATGCCTGAAGCATACTAGCTTCTCCGGCAACTTCTTCTTTATCAGCGGAGCCAAGTCCAGCCATGAACCTGACTATATTTGCTGGGCGCAGGAACTTGGTGCTCCCGAAGTAGCAGTCCAAATGGCTTGCAACGATTCGGGGTCGTTCCGCAAAGCGTATAATCAAATCGCACGTCGCCAGGGTAAGGAGGAATGCCTGGTTGACTAAGAATCCTCGCGAGGGAAGTTAGGCACGGTCTAATCAAGAGGCTTAGCGGCTGGCTTGAGGGTTCACCAAAGTGTCTAGCCCCTGCGGCTTTGAATGTAGGTCTTGTCCGGTTAGGCAGGGAGACCTGGAATCGGATAGCGTTTCAGAGCCAATGGGAGTAGGTACTTAACAAGGAGAACAGCATGGAAAAAGGTAAACGCGGGTTCGCTAGCATGAGCCCCGAGAAGCGGGCGGAGATAGCTAGGATGGGCGGGAAAGCAGCGCATGAGAAAGGAACCGCTCATAAGTTCTCGCCGGAAGAAGCTAAGGCAGCCGGGCACAAAGGCGGGTCTACACCTGCAAACGGGCGTCACCGCTTTACTGTAGATGAAGCCAGAGAGGCTGGGCGCAAGGGAGGGAAAGCTCAGACAGGGAAGCCCCGCCGTCGCACTCGCCATATCACGGAAGGCGATATATTAACAAAGAAGGATTGACCATAATGTGGAAAGACTTCAAACAGGGCTTTATGAACGCATTGACCCTGAAGGATATCCGATGGCTTATCTACAACCACATCAGCTATCCCTTGCAAGCCGCTAGGCGAAGACACAGAATGTTGAAGTGTACCCGCAACCACAAAGACGAACCGTATGAACACTTCAACGGCTGGGCTTTGGGTACAGGACATTACCCTGTCCGCTGTACGAAGTGCGGAACGCTCAAGTACATCAACAGCAAGGGTGAATGGTACAGGGGTTAGAGATGCCCGGGTATCTTAGCGGTCGGGACGTAAACGGGTTCGAGTTTAACCTGGCTCGGGATAGGGCAGTTCTCCGGGTCCATGATAAAGCGCTTCCACTGGCAGATATTGCCGTAATCGGTGTACGAACTGTGAGTGTTCCCATCTGCGTTGATGTTTACGACCTTACGATTCCCGCCGGTATATCCACTATGGCCTAGCAGCCCGAAGTCATGCCAAGGTAAACGGTCACCCCACTTTAGCGCGACATCGTTCTTCGAATGGATGTTGTATAGCTTATCAAAGCAGTCCGGAATGTAAACGTCCTGTTCCGCTGCTGCTCCGAAAAAGAATACATGGGAGAACTTGCGTGGGGTAGGTTCCGCGGCCATTTTCCGCATAGCGTATATTGAGGCCAGGCAGCCGAAGGAGTGCGCGACAAGGATGTCTCCGTGCTTTGCTGTAGCTGCTATCACGTCCGCCCGGCGTTCCTTTGCCGTCTGTAGATATGCGAACAGTGCCCACATTCTGGGGTAGGCGATATCAATGACTTCAAAATCTTGGGCCAACGTTGCTAGCAGTTTGTCGGTGAAAGAGTTGCTGGACGTTGACCAGTTATGTATCCCGTTTACTCCAAGCACTCTTTTCATACTGCCCCCTATGCTAAGCCGATAGCGCTTTCACGGCTAACGCATGCAGCGCCAGCCTATCCTCATACCCGTTGAGTCCGCCGTTGATACGCTTTGTGATTGTGCGGAAGTACCCCATATCAGCAAGCTCGTTCAAGCCCGTGTTCCACCAGTACCAGGCTGCTGATAAGGATGCGTACTGTGGCTCCTCCAGCAGCTCGGGCTTTGCAACGAGGTCAAGCTCGAGGGCGATACCGCAAAGGAGGTAATTTCGTTTCCCTGTAATCTGGATAAGGCCCCTGCCCTTGTATAAGCGCCCGTCGTCATCGTCCTCGGGAGTGTTGCCTAGTGAGACAGCTTTGCGACCCGTGTCGTAAGCTTCGCCGCTGGCCAATTCCCGAACGTACCGAAGCCTTCCCGACTCGTGCCCCACTTGGGCCAGGAAAACTGCTTGACGCTTGGGTGTATTGATTTCGAAACGTTCCATCGCCCGGTTAATGTGGGCAACCCATTTCACAGCCCGTTCCATTGGGCATTCCATGGCTCGGGAGAGTTGGAGCGCTGTTATATCGTTGTTCATAATTTAGTTAGGAACGCCCTTAGCCACCCGCTGATACCGAATGCCATCAAGCCAACGACCAGGGCAAGTATCCAAAAGATGCCGCGTCGGAAAAGTTCGTTTCTTAAATCGGAATAGAATTTTGCCCGCTCGGTTTCACTTTGAATCATGATTTCGTGGGCTTTGCGGTGCCCATTGGGGTCACCATTTGGAAAAGCATCACTGAGGATTCGGTCGATTCGTTCCCGTTCCTCGAGTAGGTGGGTTTCGAACTTTCGCTCGTTGCTGTCTACTCGGGAAAGGACTTCTGTTTGACGGGAGGCTATGATTTGCAGCAGGGCGACAACTTCTTCGGGGCAGGTCTTTCTTGCATCTGCGACCATTTGTTCAATGTTATCTTGTGTTTCTTTTTCACCCATGCGCTAGCCCCCCGACTGTTCTTATGTATCAGCTGTCACTCTAACCACGTTGGTCCCGTCTGCTAGAAGGATAGCCCGCTTTGTTTGAGCTACCGCAACCCCCGTTCCGGCAGCCGTCTTGAATGTGATGGGGTCAGCGCCTGATGAGCTGTTTACAAATACGACCCATTCACCACTGTTGGGCAGTATAACATTTTGAGCCGAAGCCAAAGCCCCTGTGATGATGATATAGCGGGCCCGGGCTTGCGCTGCATTTAAGGTCACTTGTGCATTAGTTACGGGAACAGATACTTTCGAGGTCACATGCTTTGGGTCAACCCATGCCCGTTCGTCGGTGTAGCTTGTAACAGTTGAGCTTCCTGCAACGATTGTATAAAGAGGGATGCTACCGGGCGTGAAACCCGTGGTGTTTGCGGAAACAACGCCCGCTGGCGTAGCTTCAACGTAGTTTGTAAGGCTTGCTGATAGTGCCACGACACCATTGGCAATCGTGGTCAGTACGCCATCAACTAGCATCCTGCCGCCGTAGTATCCCCAGGTCAGCCCGGTTGTGGTTGATGCCCGGCGGCCGAATATCGTAGCTGGTGACCCCGCGTCAAACAAAGCGTTAGCGGTCACTTCCTTGCTTGCTTGGCTGGAGCTAATTGTATCTAGGTTCGTGGTGCTGTTTGACATGATTAAGTCCTTCTGATGATTGTTCCGGAAGCAGGGTATCCCCTGCCGTTGATTGCTGACATCTGGTACACATTAAAATTGACCACCTCGGGAACTGGATTTGATGGGTCTTGTATCTGCCAGACGTTAGTCCCGTTACTGGATACTCCAGGCCCAGCATATAAGACTCCATCATGCGCATAAAGGGCACGGACGAAAGCTGCTCCGTTCCATCCGCCACTAACCCCATCCCCTCCGACCTTAGTCCAGCTTGTACCGTTCCAAGACCAGACTTCTCCTTCGTCGGCGCTTTCACCAAGGCCTACATATAGCACCCCACTTAGGACGGTCATGGTGTACGCATACTCATGAGCACTTGCCCAGCTTCCGTTTAAGGAGTCGCCCCCGATTTTAGTCCAGGCTGTGCCGTTCCATCTCCATACCTCGGCGTCCCCTGCGCTATCACCAAGACCGGCATAGATATATGTCCCATCCTGAGCAAGCGAACGGATGCGCTCGTACCCAGCACCCCAGCTAGAATTTACACTGTCCCCGCCAATCTTGGTCCAGCTAATAGAACCAACAGGGGTTGACCAGACTTCGGCGTCGTTGGCGCTGTTACCTATGCCTACATATAATGTGGTGCCCATAATCACCATCGTCTGGACAACTTCGTAATCAGTATTCCAGCTCGAGTTCAGTCCATCCCCGCCAATCTTTTCCCAGACCGTTCCGTTCCATCTCCAAACTTCCGCACCGCCCGCTGAAGCTCCAAGACCTGCGTAAAGGTACGTCCCGTCTTCTATCATGGACCTGACCATATCGTAAGTTGCTGGCCAGCCTGAATTGAGCCCGTCGCCCCCAACTTGCGTCCAGACTATTCCGCTCCCGCTATACCTCCAGACGTCTGCATATCCGGTGAGAGTGTAATATGTGCCCACATACAGCGAGCCGGCGTAAACAGTCGGAGCAAACACTTCCAGATAGCTTGTCGAGTTTATGAAAATGGAGGTCAGTGTGGTGCCGTCCCATAGGTACACCTGCCCGCTTCCTCCGGATATGCCCCCTGTTGTTATGACCAGGTATCCATTCCAGTACGTCAGCCCTATAACATAATCAGGGAAGCCGTCTATATCAAAATCCGCGTTGTCAAGTATCTGTAGCCATGAAGGGGCACCGAAGTCGGAAAGCTGGAGAGCCCTGGTATAATCAAATGTGGAACTTGTGGACTCATATGTATTTACTAGCTCGCCCAACTCGTCGACGATGTCTATTTCATATGCTTCCGTTTGCTCGCTCATTGGGACGTCGACATAGTCGCGCCAATCTGCATACAGTCTGTTCCGGCGAACCCAGTTTATCGTGACGTCGCCTGTTGCGTTCCGCTCGACTGCAAAGGCATGGACAGGAGCGTAGCATTCCTGGCCTACGTTCTGGAACGTGAAGGACGACTCCTCAGTGTCCTGTATGATGTCGTTTAACGTGACGACCTTGTAAAGGCGTTCTTGAGGGATGTCGGTGCTGGGTAGCGCTAGGCGGATAAGAGCGAAGTCCAACAGGACAACCCTATCCCCTTCCGCATGCGTACTGATTGCCCATTCTGTTCCCCTGCGGCCACGAAGCAGCCCGCTGATTTCGTATATACCTTCATCAAGCTGTTCCGCGTTCTTGAACTGCAATACCTCGTCACCCACTAACAGAGCGTTAGCTCCGTTCAATACAGCGAGCTCTGTCGTGCTGCTTAATTCTCCGCCGTATGGGAAGCGAACAATAAGGGTATTGGTCTCGTCGAATATGTCGGCACGTCCTACCCCAAGGACATCACGGGTGAACCCGAATATGGAAGCAGTGAACACCCCGTCAAGCTGTTGGTAGGTTAGCCCGTTATCAGAGGACTTGAAAACAACAGCCCCTTCCCATCCATCATTCCGGCCCGCGGCAGCCACATAGATTCCAATGCCTTCGTCCGTATCCCGAAGCAGTGCAATATCAAGCAGCTCGTACCGACTCTTAGCCAGCGGGTACAGGACTTGGTCGTCGAACTCGCCCCCATCCCCTTCCGAATTGGAGATGTACTGGGAAGCTTCGTCCGGAACGCATTGCAATCCAATAACCCCGTTCGAGTTGTCATCAGTTGCCAGAACATAATACTGGTGAACTGCGACATCTGTTTCCACAAGTATGACGTCCGTCGGCTCGATGAACTTGTATTTATTGTTCAGCTTTAGCTGGGCCATGTTGCGCGAGACCCAGGCGTTATAAAGTACGCTGTCAGCAATCTGCTTCGCGTGGTTAGCTGTCAACACGACTTGGACATCGATGCCTATCTTGTTAATGCTGCCGCCCGTCATGCGCTGGCTATGCTGGACCCCAGTCTGGTAATCGTGGTCCTGGCTGATATATCCAATCTGCACTTCCTTCGGCATCTCAGCTTCCTGAGTGCGTTCGATAGCGATTAAGTCTTCGACGTTACCGATTGACTCGCTTGCTGCCAGGTCGTCTTGATGAATAGTGACAGCGGGTGCCCCGCCACGTTTCACGAATTTGATTTTAGCGGCCATTTAATCACTTTCCACTGCGTCATAAAAGTAGGCCAGCAACAAGGGCTCAAGAGCTGCTCGGGCTGGGGCTTGCTTTGTTATCACGTAACCTAGAACTTCTTCCGTCATATCTGCCACGTCTATCTCAGGGGCTTCCAATCCTGCCCGTTCGCTTATGTCCGTTACTATGTCCATCAACAAAGCGGAAGTGGGTTGGATGCGGGGAAGCAATGGGACACGAACCAATTCCCCGTTATAGCTCAGCCCTCCCAGCAGCCAGGCCCATTCGATATTGCCGTTATCGTACAACGTTAGAGCAACACTCGTATCATCCGGAGCTGGGGTCGTATATGACTCCTCTAAGCTCCAGTCTGTCACGTCGTACTTCCGGAATGTGTTGCTTGAACCCAGCCACAGGGAATCACTAAGGCTGGAATAAATCATATAGAAGACATTAGCTGGGGCTGTTAGGACTAGGGTGAGCGTTCCTGCTATCGGGTCGAGTTCATAAACATTTGGGCTCAAGTCTCGCGCTACATATACCACATCCCTGCGAGTGTCCCATGCCAGCCGCATATTGCCGGAACCAGCTGGCATGGATATATGGTGTACCCTGTTGTTAGTCTCGTAACTAAATATCTCGATGATGTACTGGCCGCCTAAGTTCTGTCCAGCTAGCACGAGGCGCCATGTGGACACATCTCCGCCCAATACCATTTCAGTTCCTTGGTAACGGAAGCCGGGCGTCACTTCGATATAATCAAACGAATCTAATTGCGTCTGCATTTCGGAGGTAATGAACTCAAGGAAGTTTCCTTCCATGCTTGTGATACGAGCATCCCCGAATGCAGCTCCGCAGAACGCCCATGCTGTCATTGTGACAGGGTTGTATATAGTCGCCCCTGAAGCAGCCAAGCCTCCTGACCAACCCAGGTTGCTGTTACCGAGATACGCTAGGGAATTAGGGTCGTACTTTTCAACAATCATATCATCGGGCCAGTTAACACCAGCATTCCTGCCCGCTACCCATATCTCATCATAATAATCAACTTCTCCAGTCATCTCGTCGACTTGGTAGCCGTAGACATGGGTCACCGTCCTTGGGTCGGTATCATCGGACCGGAGAGCTACCCTATCAATTTCCTGCCCCGTATAAACATCACGGGCGACCAGGAAACCCGGGCCGTTCACGCTTGTGGCATGGGCTGTATAGATGCGACCGTTGATGGGTCGTTTATACATTGCATACCCATCAGGGAATGTCTCTCTTGGAGGGTAGCTTTCGGGCCCGCGTACAACCTCGAACGTGAAGTTCGGGATGCGGTTGCCGTATGGTGCCACATCCAGTCGCTCGAATACTATGTAGGCTCGACCGCGATAGGCTGGGGTATTGTTTGCCCCTAGATATGACTGGAGGAGCGGGTCGGGCTGCTGATTAAAGTCGCCCTTATAAACTCGGATACCAGCGCTCACTCCTGTGAAGCCCGTGTTGTTGGGTCGACGGTCATATACTAGCTTCCCGTCCGCCCATATACGAGCAACACCATCTATCTCGCCTTCGCAGAGCAGGATGGCGCAGTTGGCAAAATACGAATATGTGATATGGCTACTGCTGGAGCTGCCGCCACCTCCCTTGCCACCTCCGCTGCTTCTAATCCTTTCCACATTACGGACTTCAATCAGCGGGGGCGCCCAGATTACGTTCCCAGCTAAGCGGATGGAACCGTACGTGATAGGGATGAACGAGCCGTATGCAGAGCCTTGAACGGACTTGTCAGCCAGGCGCGGACCCTGCTGGTCGGGAAGAGATATCTTCTGCTGCCCGATACCCAGCATGGACGAAGCAATCGAACCTATGGTCCATCCGATACCAGCCGCGGACATGCCCATAAACGTCCCACCGATTGCCCCACCAATACCAGCCCCTATCAGAGGAAGTGCTAGCTGCATAATTCAGTTCCTTTGAAACGATAAGCTTCACGAATGCGCGAACGCCACGTATGGTCTAGAACGTGCTCGACTACTTTCCCAACGCCCGAATAAGAATGGATTATCCCAACGTCCGTTTTGATTGCTAAGTGCTGGGGCTCTTTATAGAACACCATCCAAAGGACATCACCTGGCTGGGCATCGTTAACTTTGATTGGAATCATTTCGCGGTTTAAGACTTCCCGCATCATCTTCGGGTCCGGGTCCCTGCCGTAATTCTTTGCATCGAAATTGCTGAGCCCCAGTTCGTGAGCCACCCCAACTATCAGACCGACACAATCGACCCCGATACCCTTGAGCCGGCCTTGATGACGAAATTTAGTGCCTAAGTACTCACGAGCTTTGCTCACCACTTCTAGATTAGTTCGTACCATATGACATCACCCTATCTATGCCAGGAACATGGGGCTCGCCCTGAAAGTTGATTGCATTAGCGTAACCGACACAAGCTGCGAACGTCTTTGAGCAGCCGCGGACGATAGTATAAGTATCACCTACTTCCAAGTTGTACGGGAACGGGATGACCAGTTCAATTATGCCCCCTGCTTGGGTCGAAGCTTTAACTTCCATGCTTAGCCCTGCGTTATTCCCGCTTGTCATTGTTACCAAGCCATATTGAAACAGGTTGTCCGCTTCCGTGCGGGAAGTGTCCGCGAAATTGCGGTTGTCCGTTACGCTTGTGATAGCCCCTGCGAACGTATATGGGGCAAGGTTAACTGTGCAACGATTGTCACCAAACTGGGCCCGGCATGTAGGCGTGGTCACTTCCCCGATGACATTTGTGTAAGCTTGCATCATGCCACGAAGTTCGGCTGCCACTGCTCCGCGGTTTAGCTTTATGTTACCCAGAGTTCCTTTGCGCTGATGAAGGCTGCCCTGCGACAAGTCCTCATAATTGACCACGAAGATTTCGATGCCCGCATAGTCCCAAAGCCCGGCAATGATATCGCCTTCTGTTATGAGGTCGGAGTCTACTAGAGCAATGACTTCCAAGTTATCGACGGACAGGTTGTTCGACGTGGTCACATTGGAGGGAGTGTATCCGATAGCGGACTCGTATGTTACGCCATCAATTTCCAAGTTGTTAACGTGGTCCGTGAATCCTAGAACAGTCCCGTTATTAAGAGTGATTTTCCAGCAAGTGCAAAGCGTTGTGACTTCCTGCTCCAGGTGAGCTTTAAGTGCGGGTGAAATTGTTTTCATGTTATACCCTGATTTCCACAATAGGAATCTGTCCCCAGCCTTGAACGCCGGGTGCGATTACGTCGACGCGAATCTGGTCTGTATCGAAACGGCACGGCACATCGAACTCCCCTGTCCAAGTTAATGTGTCCCCGTCCGGATAAAGTTCGGCGCTCCCACCTGTTGTCCTAGCAGAGAACGCAGTTGCATCGACTCCGCTTAAATCAAAATAATCCGCGTTGGCATTAACGACTGCATACGCCAGGTCGTTAATCTGGGTCATGCCGCCAACACCCATGATTCGAACTTTCTGCCCGTTTGTAAAAGTATGCCCAGTTAAGTAGACCCGAGCTGGGTTCGTTTGCGTGATGCCATACTTGGTTATCGTCCCCCCGCTTGTGTATGCTCCGAACGCACTCGCATCAACATCCAGAGTCACATGGGTTCCGTCGGGAACGTTTAGGACGTCATAATAATTTCCGTTCAGCTGAATCATGCCGCCCACCGATTCGGTCTTGAGCTTATCCCCAGCGACAAAACCGTGGGCAACCGAAGTCTCAATGATTGGGTTCCCATCCGAATCCAGTGTAATCCCAATTATAGTCCGCGCGATGTTAGCGTTGATTACTTCCGCTTCGTCTGGAATAAACGTTACCAGGCCGGAAGTATAATCGATTGTCACATTGCCAGGCGCTGCCCCTTCGGTGACTGGCGCCCCGTTACGATAAACCGTTACAGTCCCCTGAACAGGTTTGTTAATAGTACGCTCCTCGGAAAGCACTCCAGTCTCGTACTTCTTAATCATCTGGTATGACGTAAGCAGACCGTCTGCAACCCCATCGCCCAGAAAGCCTTCCCCATCGCTTACTTGATAATCGCTCCAATCCTTAAACCGGAATCCGTAAGCCCTGCCCTTTACTGACCGGAAGAAGTGTATCAACTCGTACAGCTTCTCTTTGGTGCGGGCAGCATGCGAAACGTCGTACGAGGCGCGAGCGACCGCCCAAGTAATGTTCCGTTTTTCATGCCCCGAGTTTACAATGACAATGTTGGTCTTGTAGCCAGGCCCCCCTGTGGCACCATAGCTCACGTTTGCAGGGAATCGCGGTGTTTCTAAAAATGTCATTATGTGTTCCTCGCCAATGCTCTGTTAACCGATTGTCCTACTTCAGCGGCTATCTGTGCTTGAGTGCGGCTATCCATAGTCCCAGCGATTGAGAAGTTATTCACAACGCTCACCCCACCACCTACCCCAAGCTTGCCGTCTGCCCCTCGCTTCAGTGGAATGATAGCTTCGGGACCTGCTTCGCCCATAACGCCCGTCCTTCCTCCCCCGAACGTGAATGGGGTTGCCCCATCTACTATCCCACCGGAAGCGAAAGGAATCGGGGCAACACCTGAGGAAGTAAACGCATTACCTTTCGCGTTAAAGAAGCCACTGAAGAAGTCCATTATTCCGCCCGCTCCACCAGCGTCATTAAACGCCCCCTTTGCAAACTCGAGCAGTTGTGATGCCAGCAGTTCAGACACCATGCGGTCAATCATATTTTTAAATGAGTCGCCGAAGTCACCCATCTTGCCCTGCATTGCATCGAAGAAGAATGTGCCCATTGCGTCCTGCATGTTGGCAGCCGCTTCTTCCCAGAACTCGGTCACTTTGTCCGCGGTCTCCTCGTGGGAACGTCCCAGTCTTGCGTTGACTGCTTCAGTGTACTGTTCGAGGTTGATTGTTCCTTTCAGATACGCGTCAGCTAACAGCTTCATATCCTCACGGGCTTTCTCGAGCCCTGCTGTTGGAGTATCTTCCATTAACTCATGCAAGCGCTTTAGAGGCTTCTCTGCTTCTTCAGCCATTGCCTTAAAGCGTTCCTGCTTGTCGGTATATTCTTCCAGTATCAGCAGAGCTTCGCGAGCCCGTTCAAGCTGCTCTGGGCTAGCGCCAGCAATTTGCAAATCAAAGAGCTTGGCTTCTACATCCGTCATTTCCAGCTTAGCCACTTCTGTTTGGATGTCGCGGATGCTTTTCTCCACATTCTCAAACATCTTCTTAGCAGCTTTGCCAGTCTCGCCTTCCGCTTTGATAATCGGAGCAGCAATCTTCTTGGCTATGTCCCCGCTCTGCGATTCAATCCTTGCTGCCGGCTCATCCCATAATGCGCCTACTGATTTAAACGTCTGGGTGATATCGTCAACAAAGTCGACGGTTCGCTGGGCTGTGATATCGAACGCTGCTTGGAAGTTGCCGGAGAATAACTGGACGAGGGATGCTGCAAATCCCCCAATCTGATTCCCTACTACTTTGAACACTCCCCCGACCGCTAGAGCAGCGGAAGCGATAAGCTTGATACCCGTAACCGCAACCGAAGCAGCTTCAGCCAAAGCAGATGAGCCTTGCGCTGTGTTAAACATTTCGTCGGTCAGGTTGACCAGGGAGGGAAGGAGCTGTTTGGAAATCTCGTTGAAGATGCCGCGAGATACTGCACCCAGGCGAGTCATGTTGTCGTTAAACACTTCAGCCGCTTTAGCTGCATCCGTGCTAAGAGTAATCCCAAGGCGGTCGGCTTCTTCTTGCAAGCCCGCGATACCTTCTTTGCCTTGATTCAGGAACGGGATAAGTTCCGCTCCAGCCTTACCAAACAAGGCCACAGCCAGAGCAGTCTTTCCAGCACTGTCTTCCATTGCTGCAAAACGCTCAGCAATGTCCAACATGACTTGGTCGCCGGAACGCAACTCGCCGTTCGTAGTCTTAAAGCTGATACCCAGAGCAGTGAAAGCTTTAAGCGCTTCGCCTGTTCCTTGGGAAGCGTCGCTCATGCCCTTGGACAAGCGCACCAGCGAAGCATTCAACGACTCTTGTGCAACCCCAGCCAGGTCAGCTGCATACCCCATGGAGCTCAGCGCTTCGACGCTTACCCCAACTTTCTGAGAAGCCTTTAGCATCTCGTCCTGCAAGTCGATGGACTGCTTGACGCCAGTAGCTACAGCAGCACCCATCGCCAGGAACGCTCCGCCTACCACCTTCCCGATGTCCGCTGCTTGCTTCTTGAAGTTGGCGAGAGCCTTCTCCGCCCGTTTGGTATCGGTTTCGAAGGAACCCGTTTTCATCAGCAGGTCGATTATAATACTTCCAGCAGCCATCTTTATCCTCCTGGTGGGTGTCCGCCTAGTGTTTCAATGATGCTCATGTCAGTGGAGTCGAACTCTTTGTTACCACCACCTATGGGCTTCTTTAGCCACTCCGCTATCTTCTCTATCTCTACTCTACCCGTCACAGCAGCCAGCATCGCAGCGGGCCGCTGATGAACGTGGTAATTGTCAAACGGATACAGCTTGTAGAACTCTGTCCACATAGTGAACTCTTGCTGGCTCATCGTTTCCTGTAGCTCTTTTACTGTTCTGCCGCCAAGGGCGAGCGCCAGGACGAACCAAAACCACTCTTCGCCCTTGACGGCTAGGCTTTTTTTGACTTGCCCGCTGCTAGCCCGTTTAGCTCCATGATGGCTTCGCTAATCTTGTTCATCGCGTCGGGCTTTAGAGTCAAGGCCTTTTCGACGGTCATTGCAGCAGTTCCATCTGGGTTAACTAAAGAGCGAGCAATAAGTCTGCCCATCGCTTCGACTTGTCTTTCTTCATCACCAGAACGTTCTGCTAGGGTAAAGCGCCGGAACTCCACTGCTGGCAGCTCCTTAAAATACAACGTATGCTTTTTCCCATCAGACAACTCAACCTGGCGTTCAATTACATCGCCGCTTGCAAACAGTGAATCAGGAATCGAATTAGGATTCATTTTGGGTCCTTTCCCATGTTATTGAAATTAGAACTACTTACGCCTTCCAAGACCAGCTAACTACACCGCTCCGCTGAACCACCAGGGTGCCCCGAACGATTTCGTTGGTAGCGATATCGATATTCACATCGGACACATAACCTTGGAACGCTGCGAAAGTGCGGGTGGTTGGGTACTCGAAATTGTCGCCGTCGGAATTAACGGTTGGGACATCGGCACCATCGGACAAGCCAATCGCCCATTGCAGGTTACGACCATCTTCCTTCAAGTCGAACAGGATTTGATGGGAGAACTGCACTGGGTCGAAGTTGAACGGAACGTTAACAGCGCCAGGATTACCCAGACCACGAAGGAAGCTGCGGTCGGTGTCGTCCAAGCAGGTGCTGTCGATTTGGTCAGCTGGGCCGCCCAGACCAGTGATACCAGTAGGGCAGTGAAGCTTCAAGACCGCTGGGATTGCGGTACTGTAAGAGTCAAGCAAAAATAATGCTGAACCTTGGGTACGAATTGCCATAATTATCTCCTAATAAAAAGAACTACAGTTTACAACAAAAAACTCTGTCACTCTGCAAACGCTGGTATCCAGTGCGGCACCCCACCAATAAATATCCTCAGCCATTTTGCTGGGGAGATGTTAGCTGGAGCGTTTGTGGCCGCGAATGTCGCAGTACCTGTTCCAGCGGGTACATCCAATCCGATGATATTCAGTTCGGGTGTAGTGAACGAAATAGTTACATCTTGATTTCCGTCTAGCGTTATCCCGATATTTTCAGCTCCTATATTATGCTGATATAAGGAGCCGCTTCCATCGCCGCTGATGGTCACGTCATCAGTAGCCCAAAACGATGAACCATTTCCGCCAACGTACTGTTGTTTCTGGTAACTGGATGATAAATCATTAGCATTAACCAATTCAGTTATCAAGCTGCCGTCGAAACTCCCAACAAAAGGACGAGCATTCATCTCTCTATATGTTATGCCCTCCTCTGTGTAGAATTTATAGTTGCTTAATCTTCCTCCCCAGATGGATTCGGAACGTATGCTAACCTCCGAGTCGGTTGCGTTCTGTGTAGCTACAGCCCCGAAGCCCCCGCCTCCCCCGCCTCCACCACCTCCGCCTGTTCCACCTATAATTAAACGAGCCATATCATCTATTCTCCATTACAAGGGTTATCTGTCCGAACTGTAATCGGTGTAGAGCCGCATCCAGTCGATGTCTATTGTTTGACCAATGCTTGTGCCACCAACTATGAAGGCTCCTAGAGTGAATCCCGCCGTCGGGAGTGATGCGAAATTATAATCAGCGAACAGATTACCGTTTATATACAACCTCGTCCTCCCAGTGGAAGGGGTTATTCTCATCAAATATTTATTATACGACCCAAATGTTATAGGGAAAGTACCTGAGATACTTACAGAACTCTCTACCCCAGCAACCCAAGAACGAAGTCCGAACCTATTATTATCGGCAGGGTAGCTGTAGCTCACCGCAACGCCGTTCTGTGGTTGGGCATCCGCTTGGTCAATGAACCCGATATAGATTCCCCCTTGATTGGATGCGTTATATACCTGGCCTATACTCATTGACCATTCTAGATTCACTTCGTCTGAGGAAGCTGTGTCTAGGAAGAACACTTCAGTGCTAACGGAAGCATCCTGTGAGAGAGTAAACCCGCACCGTTCGCTCGACAGCAACCCAACGTCAGGAACTAGCCGGATAATGCCTGGTCGTTTAGCAGTACCAGGCAACAGCGTGACAGCACCCCCATTCGCTGTGAACGTGCTCAAGTTGGGGATTGTTGTCCCGCCAAAACTTACAAAGTCTTGAATAAGACCAAACCGCTTGGCTGGATTCTCTAGCTCAGTTTCGTTAGGACCAATGCCCCATGCCCCATCCCCTTTAAGATATAGGGCAGCTGAAGGAGTGCCCGTGCCAAGGGATTCCACATTTATCTGTACGGGGACTCCAAGTTCGTCTTTAATCGAAAGCTTGTTGTTGTTCTCAGCGGTGATATGCGCCTGGTTTAACCCTCCGCTACTAAACAGAGCAATGGGTCTAGTAAACTGAAAAAATTCGTTAGTTAGCTCAATCTTCGCACCGGATGAACCTATCTGGAGAGTCATCTTTGGGTCAGGCTGTGAAGCTCCCCCGGTTATCTGGAAATTATTAGCACTCCAAATCGAAGCGACATTGGTTGGGTCAATTGAGCCGTCCATGTAGAATTCATATAACCAATTCTCTTCAGAATCGGTTATAAACCAATCGTATCCCGCGTCGAATTCAGTAGGTGGTGGAAGGACAGTCTTATGAGTTATAAATTCGACGCCCCAGTTGTCCGGTTCGCCAGTGCCCCAAATGACATTCGATGCACCATCAACAGCGAACTTTCGTACCCCAGCTACAGACCCTTCAAAAAGTCCTGGCAGGGAATTCTCTACATCCGGAGGGATAATCTTGAAGGTATAGTCGCCAAGCGTTATCTCGCTGCCGCCACCACCGCCGCCTCCGCCTCCGCCACCTGTACCTCCTATGATTAACCGGGCCATGATTGTTTAGTCCTCGCGATACTGTACGTCAATCATGCAGTCGGCAGCACCAGCGGTCAAAGTGTCCGCTGTACTGGAGTTGCAAACCACAATCCCGTTCACAAAGTGGCGACCATAGGGAGCGTAGTCCAAGGAAAAGCTTTCGCCGGACGGGACTTTGAACGAGACAGCAGGTGTCGCCCCTGCGGACGGGGCTTCTGCTGCGTCATGTATTTGGATAAACTGGTCCGCTCCGGTGTTAATCCCAGTTAGGCCAAACAATCGACCCGAGCGAGTCATCGCCACAACACTTGCAGCAAGCCCGTCACTGTTCGCATTCTTCATAAAACCGTTTAACATCATATTCTCCTTATCTGTTCAAGAAATAATCGAACTGCAATGCAACTCGGAAAAGCTTTGTATCAAACTCGCGTTCATTTGCCAGGTGTTGCGTCATATGGCAGTGCGGCTCCAAGGCGTTGCGAACTGCGATTGCTAACTGCTTCACCTGCTTTTCTTCCTTGCTGTAGCAGTCAACCTGTACGACTTGCCTGTCCACAGTAGGCAGTTCCGAAAGCGTGTTCTCGGGTGCGCCCGCTGGGACAGACCAGACCACGTAAGGCTTGGATGTGTCCTGAACAGCCTGGCCGCTACCGTAAACCCGAGTCTGGACCAGTGTGGTCACATCGGGCGCTGCGGTTAAGATATCAAAGACCGGAGGAAACATTGCTTACCTCTTTAAATGCTTTTGGGCAATCTTATCGATTGATTTATTTAGGTCACTTACTGTGACCTCTATAGCTTCCCTAGCCCTTGATGCAAACGCTGGGCGGATAAAGGGTTCAGCTGGCTGTTTGCTGGAACCGTACTCCAAAAGGTTAGCAGTCTTTCTCGTTGTGGTGGGTCTCCCTTCCCGGTCCGGGTATGTCTTCCTGAGGACGCGGACAAGGTAGCGTTCGCCCTTTCCGTCGGACGGGGGCTTGCCCCTGGTCACTTTTATGCTTTGCTCAAGGAGCCCGGTGCTATCGTCCCCAGCAGTGACCGCTTTTAGGTTAGCGATGACTTGCCTTTGGATGACCCGCGCTCCTTTTCGAAGCGCAGCTTTAACAGGGCCCCCGCGGTTGCTAACGACTTCCGCTGGGAGCTGCCTCAGCATGCTCAGCGTATGTTCCAAGCCATCGATTTTGAAGTCAACGTTCATAATGGTTCGAACTCCGCACGTTCTCTCCCAATGGGTTCACCATCAAACGAAAGCACGGGTTCGGAAGTTTGCGGTTCTTCTTCCGCAAGGGAAGCAACAAGTTGAAGGAGTAACGATTCTACCCTGAGCGCAATTTTCTCAACGCGCTCCAGTCTTTCCAGCAGTTCGTTATGTTCTTGTTGCGGCATTAGGTTCCCCCCAAAAAAGGACCTTTGTTTATTTCCGTAATTATGCGCTAAATCCTGCCGCATACAAACATCTAAAAGTCAAGTTTTAGGTCATTTTATTAAACGCGACAACGCTGTAACTCCAGCACAAATCGCGCTCACTATTGATGACATTTACAAAGCCCAAGTCCTCGACTAACTTACGCATATCGTCAGGATGCCACTGGTGCAAGTGTTTACGATTGTTCTGCGGCAGCCAGTACTCCATATCCGGATGCGGAAGATAAAGAAACAGCACCCCACCGTCAACGAGTCTACTTTTCCAATGCAGCAGGGCTTTCACCGGGTCGGTTAGATGCTCCAAACAATGACTAGAGAAGATGTAATCAAATTTATCGTCCGGCAAAGCTTCCGCGGTTGCCCCATGCCGTTTCTCTATGGGGATAGCCCAACCCAAAGGCCAATCCCCGCATCCTATGTCAAGCCCGCGCCCCTTGCAGAACTGTTCAGCAAATGGAGTGGCGAAGCGGGCTGCATTGCCTTCCTTCAAGTACTGTGGATACAGTTTGCCCTTGTACTCGTATATCATTTTCTTCCCCTCTCCAAGCTCTCCAGTAATGTGTCGTCCATGATAAGCGGGTACTTACTTTTGTTTTCGATTATCCAGTCGCGCTCCCTGTTCGGCTCGTGACGGATTGGGTCTGCTTGATTTGTAGGTACCCACTTTTCATCCCCATTGTGAATCCTTGATTCAAAGAAGTCGAACCCAGTTAAGTAGACTGCGGCAGGGTTGAACGCAAGGATGTCCAGCAAAGCAGCAAACCCAGTAGTCGGAATATGGTTACCCAACAGCGCGAACTTTTTCATGAATTCTTCGCGGGTTGGGATGTAGACTGGGCAAAACCACCAGCGCCTCCGTGCGATGTATATGTATTGGAAATGCACCCCGTTCATCCTGCCGTGGCGCTTATGCCAATCCGTTACCGGGATGGAATCGTCTGGGCACTTGGCCATGCAAAGCGTCACACCATCTTTTTGTAACTGCTCGGAAGTTTTGGAAATGTTCACCCCGAAGTAGCTGTAGAAGATATCCGTCCGTTGCCCGCTACCCTGCGCGAGCTTGTAATTATTCACACGAACGACAACGTGATGCGAATCAATATACCCGGGCTCATTAAGGAAAGCGCTTGGGCCGCCACCCACTAGCGCCACCCTTTGCCCCTCGATGATTGACCGGACATGCTCCCTACTGCAAGAATTCATTTGCCACCCACCTTATCTCTTCTTCTGTTGCGGAGTCTATCACATACTTGGAATTCTTGTGGTGATGAATCTTCTCTGGTGTTATTTGCTGGATATATGGGACGGGCGATTTAAGTCCGCGTTTGCTCCAGACTGTCAGCGACGGTTTTCCGAAGCACTCTGCTAGAGGGTTCATAAACGAGCAATGCCCTATAAAGCCTTTGGCGACCTTAGCCATGTCCAGCAGGTCTTTGACGCTTGTCTTTCCAGCTAAGTCCAGAGTCACCCCGTCGAACTTGTGAAGGGGCTTGCCATTGCCCATTTGAATGATGTTGTAATTCTTTGATATCTCGTCTATCGCAAGTTGCATCTTGCTGAAGTTGGGGAGCAGCTCCATCCCAAAGCCGTCGTTCCTATTCATGGGAGGACGTACCATTTGCAAGACAACAAACGGCTGGAACCTTTCAAGTATCTGGAGCAATTCGTAATTCTGCGCCCGCCAGCTTATCATCAGCGGGATGTCCTGCGGCAGCCCTGCGCTGATACAGCAGTCTTGAAATTGAGTTGTTCCTTTAATAGGCTTGCGCTGGGCATAATGGGCAAGGATGTCCACATTATTCCGGCTGAACTTCTCGGTCGTGCAATCTAGCTGGCTGAATACGTCGGGATAATCAGTTAGAGCTACGACCTTCTTCCCCCGAGTTAATAAATAATCGACTATGGCTTGCAGGTAAAGCGCATCCCCTAGCCCCCGCCCACTTCTGATTCTAAGACCTGACATATTTCCCCCAATGGAAAACAATCCAAAGCTGTTTCCCGGCTACAGTTTATAATTTCGATGCCTTGCCTCTTTGCGTAAGAAGCAAGCGCTTTGAATTGACTCGGCCAACGGGCGATTGAGTTGCAGTTGGATAAGGGCTTCGGATGTTCACCGTGCCAGTGCGACTTCCCGTCTGCTTTCTTTGCATCATACCCCAGCAAGATGATTCTTTTAGCCTTGCCCGCTATTGCGAGCGATATTGCATTCGTGCCGGAGTTCCCGAAGTTGGAGAACCATCCCTTACCATGAACAGACAGGGCGCCATATGAACCGCCCGACATCCAGCTGGTCACCCTAATACCGCGAAACGTTTTATCTACCTGAGCCCGGTATGCATGCCACCAAGCCCCGTCGAAAGCGTAAAGCACATCCGCCCATGGGCACCGCTCGAACGTGTTGTTCGTGACGATTGTCGGGAGCCCCGATTGCCGTACCAGCTCGCAGTCCTGTTCCGTTAGGCTTGGGCCACTTGCAATGCAAACAACCGTTCTTCCGGACCATAGACCTTTTAACTGGTCAATCTTCAACCGCATCCCCAACATAAGCCACACCCTCGGACGCCATAAGAGTCAGGTAATGCAACCCGCTATTTGGGTCGGGCAGTACAGCTTCTATCTTATACACTTTGCCGCGGAATACTGCGCGAATTCCGGGTTTAAACTTGTCGTTATAACGGACAGTCATGCGGGTATTTAATTGGCTTTGAACAGCTTGCGATGAAAGATACTCGCGCCCGGATACAGGGGCAACTTCCGTCGAGATGGGATACCCAAACAAATCAACCCAAGTCTCTACCCGGTCCCCCTCCGAATCTATCTGGGTGAAAAGTTCTTGGAACTCTACCTTGTGACGTAAGCGCCCGGCTCTCATGCTAGTGACATCCGAATTTGATGTGGTTTAAGCAGGGAGCGGACGCCGTTTGCAATAGCCACGAGGGGCTTGTCCGCAACGTCTTCCCGGTTTTCGTACAAGTGCCCAAGCTGCAACAGTATTGCGGCCTTGATAGTGAAAGGAAGCGGGCCTAATGCATCGCTGCCCATTGCGGCAGCCCTATATGTAATCCGGATTTCCGCGTTGGGCTCGCTGTTGCGTAGGCTTGGCCATTGCGTGACTGGGTAGACTGTATTCGTATATGGGCTAAACGTGAAGTCAACAGCAGCATCACTTCCCTCACCGAAACTGAAGTTGGTGATTTCCGCTACTGGCCCAAAAGGAAGAACAATGCCTCCGTTATCCGATGGGAACGAGTCAATAACGGCCATGATGGTCTTTTCCGTTAGGCTCATGCCTAGATAGTTCTCACAGGCCTGGCGGGCTGCCGACAAATATAGAGCAACCAGAGAATCGTCCGGATGCCCGTCGCTATCTATTGGGTCGAGTCGCAAGTGCGCCCGGCATTCCTCGAGTGTTAAGGGCTCCTCAGTTGTTTCACTCAGCACCATCACCCGCGTGGCGCTGCCAGGATATGTGAGCTGGTTCCGGCTCCAGGTATGCCTTCTCATAGCTTCTTCCCTTTGTGGTCGATTATCGTTAAGTCGCGACCCGGCTCTCCCTTGTCGCCCTTCAGACCATCCTTGCCATCCCGGCCTCGCTTAACTGCAAGCTGCCAATCGGAGTCACCATCACCTGGTCGAGTTTCGGTGCTGTCTGCTTTGCATATCCATAACGAGCCGTCACGAGTCACAGTTTCGTTCTTCTTGAACGTACCGTCTTTCCAGATGCCCCTGTAAACCATAACAGGGAAGTGCAACTCTTTGGTCATGCGCTTGCTCGTGGTGTTGAAGTTAAGGACCACACGGTTGTCGTCGTCCTGCGTTACTTCGATGCTCTCCAGCCCTTCAACTACCACAACCCAGCCAGCTTTCTCAATCTCTTCGACGCCGGATAGCTTATCCGTGTCACGGAAGGAGCGGACAATGCCCCCGCGATGCCGTGCGTATGTATTGCGATGGTAAGTGCGCTCTGGGTCAAGGCCGTCCAGAATTTCCAGTTGCAGCGCATCGCGCCCATCCCGACCTGCTTCCCCCTTGTCGCCCTTATCGCCTTTCTCCCCATTCTTCGGAACTGGAATTGCCTTAACAGCTTCCTCGACTAATGTATGGATAATAGGCTCGACATCTTCGACTGTGACTGACTTGCCGTCTTCCCCGTTCTTGGGAGCTGGGATTGCTTTGATGTAATTGCCGACCAGTTCCTCCAGTGCGGGCATTACTTCTTCCATCGTCACTGACTTACCGTCCGCGCCA
>Ga0196972_1000451_pt1 | contig 21891 bp, 21 predicted proteins | sample S1v_2013CmetaG_FD_148618 | JGI IMG/M metagenome (GOLD analysis project Ga0196972, IMG submission 148618) | Soil microbial communities from Anza Borrego desert, Southern California, United States - S1+v_20-13C | ecosystem: Environmental > Terrestrial > Soil > Desert | place: USA: California...
ACTGGAAATCGCGCTGTCGGCGGTCTACCGCGTCATGTCCGCCACGGCGCAGGTCGGCGTGCCCGAAGTGAAGCTCGGGCTCTTTCCGGGAGCGGGCGGCACGGTCCGCCTGCCGCGCGTCGCCAGCCCCGCGGTGGCCGTCGACTGGGTGGCGACGGGCCGCCCGCGCAAGGCGAAGGAAGCGCTCGAATCGGGCGTGGCCGATGACACCGCGGAACCGCAGCAGTTGCGCGACGCGGCATTGTCCTTGCTCCGCAAGGCAATGGACGGGGCCATCGACTGGCGCGCGCATCGTGATCGAAAACGCCGCCCGGTGCCGATGGAAGCGGCGCAACTGGACGAATTCTTCACATCGGCCAAGGCCGGCGTGCGCGCGCGCAGCCCCAAACACCAGCCGGCCGCCCTCGTCGCGGTCGAGATGATGGAACAGGCGGTGCGCAAGGACCGCGCCGGGGCGCGCGCACTGGAGTGCGAAGCCTTCGTGCGAGTGGCCAAGACCCAGGCGGCCGATGCGCTGGTGCAGGTTTTCCACAACGACCAGCTTCTCAAGAAACTGTTCAAGCGCCACGCGGCGAACGGCCGGCCGGTGAAGCAGGCCGCGGTGCTGGGCGCCGGCATCATGGGCGGCGGCATCGCCTACACCAGCGCGCTGCGCGGCACACCGGTCATCATGAAAGACATCACGCCGGCCCGCCTCGAACTGGGCACCGCCGAGGCGGCCAGGCAGCTCGCCAGGCAGGTCAAGGCCGGCAAGCTGACGCAGGGCCAGGCAAACCGCGTGCTGGCCGGCATCCGCGCGCAACTGGATTACGCGGGATTCGATACCGCCGACATCGTGATCGAAGCGGTGATCGAGGATATCGGCGTCAAGCACAAGGTCTTGCCCGAACTGGAAGAAGTGGTGCGCAAGGATTGCGTCATTGCGTCGAACACGTCCAGCCTGCGCATCGACGATATCGGTGCGCACCTGCGCCGGCCGGAAAACTTCGTCGGCATGCACTTCTTCAATCCGGTGCCGGTGATGGCGCTGGTGGAAGTGATCCAAGGCAGCCGCACCAGCGAAACAGCCGTCTCCACCGCGGTAAACCACGCGCTTGCCATGGGCAAGACGCCGGTCGTGGTCAGGGATTGCCCCGGCTTTCTCGTCAACCGCATCCTCACGCCCTACATCCGCGCCTTCATGCAACTCGTGGCCGATGGCGCCGACTTCGAACAGGTCGACCGCGTGATGGAAGCGTTCGGCTGGCCGATGGGGCCGGCCTACCTGGAGGACGTGGTCGGCATGGATACCGGCAGCCATGTCAGCGACGTGATCTCGGCCGGCTATCCGGAGCGCATGCCGCCCTTGCAGCACGATGCCTTGCGCCTGATGGCGCAGCACGGCCGCTACGGACAGAAGAACGGCATCGGCTTCTACCGCTACGAGACCGATCCGAACGGCAAGCCGAGGAAGTCGGCCGCGCCGGATACCCGCGAGCTGCTGGCGACGATACAGCCGCAGGGCAGGAAAGACTTCTCCGAACAGGAAATCATCGAGCGCATGATGCTGCCGCTCATCATCGAAGCCGCGCACGCGCTGGAGGACGGCGTCGTCGCCACGCCGGCCGAACTCGACATGGCGCTGCTGCTCGGCATCGGCTTCCCGCAGTACCTCGGCGGCGCGCTCAAGTATGCGGACTGGCTGGGGCTGGACCATGTCGTCCGCCTCGGCGACAAGTATGCGCACCTGGGCAAAGCCTGCCAGCCGACCCCGCGCATGCGCGAGATGGCAGCATCCGGAACGCGCTTTTACGCCGGCTAACCCACGTTCACCCCAAGGACAAGCATGAAACTCGACAACAGCATTTCCGCAGTCATCACCGGCGGCGCCTCCGGCCTGGGCGAGGCAACCGCGCGCCGCCTCGCAGCGCGCGGCGTCAAGATCGCCATCTTCGACTTCAATGCCGAGACCGGCGAAGCGCTCGCCGCAGAACTGGGCGGCGTCTTCTGCAAGGTCGACGTCACTTCGGAAGAGCAGGTGGACGCCGCCTTCGCGCGCGCCCGTTCCGCCATCGGCCAGGAACGGGTGCTGGTGAACTGCGCCGGCACCGGCAACGCGATCAAGACCGCCAGCCGCGACAAGAGCACCGGCGAGATCAAGCATTACCCCACGCATGCCTTCGACCGCATCATCCAGATCAACCTGGTCGGCAACTTCCGCTGCATGGCGAAGTCGGCGGCCGGCATGCTTGCGCTCGATCCGCTGCCCAACGGTGAGCGCGGCGCGATCGTCAATACCGCCTCGGTGGCGGCCGAAGACGGACAGATCGGGCAAGCGGCGTATTCCGCATCCAAGGCCGGCATTGTCGGCATGACCCTGCCGGTGGCGCGCGACCTGATGAATGACGGCATCCGCGTCAACACCATCATGCCCGGCATTTTCAACACCGCACTGCTGCAGGCCTTGCCGGATAACGTCAAGGCTTCGCTGGCGGCCTCCGTGCCCTTTCCGAAGCGGCTGGGCGAGCCGGACGAATACGCGGCGCTGGCCGAGTTCATGATCATGACCGAATATTTCAACGGCGAAAGCGTGCGCCTGGACGGCGCGATCCGCATGGCGCCGAGGTAGGAGGAGCCATGGCATACGAAAGCATCCTGGTCGAACAGGAAAATGACATTGCGGTGCTCACCTTCAACCAGCCCGCGAGCCGTAACGGGCTGACAGCGCAACTGCAGACCGAAATGTTGGAGGCGCTCGACCATCTCGCGCAGCAGGCCGACGTGCGGGCACTGATCCTCACCGGCGCCGGCAAGGCATTCTGCTCGGGCGCCGACCTCGGCCGCCTGGGTCCCGAGGAGGGCGCCTCGCTCGGCCAGAGCGTGGCCAAGGTGATGGATGAACTGTCGAACCCGCTGATCCTCGCGCTGCAGAATTTCCCGGTTCCTGTGGTCGCCGCCGTCAACGGCGCGGCGGCGGGCGCGGGCATGGGCATTGCGCTGGCGGCGGATATCGTGATCGCGGCGCGTTCGGCCTTCTTCCTGTCGCCCTTCCTGCCGCGCCTCGGGATCGTGCCGGACATGGGCACCACCTGGTTCCTGCCGCAGCGCGTGGGCCGCGCCCGGGCGATGGGCCTGATGCTGCTCGGCGACCGCCTGCCGGCCGACAAGGCGGCGGAGTGGGGATTGATCTGGTCCTGCGTGGATGACAGCGTGCTGATGGACGAGGCGCGGCAGACCGCCATGCGCCTTGCCAGCGCGCCTTCGCATGCGGTGACCGAGGCACGCCGGGCGCTGGACGAGGCGGCCGGCCACGACCTGGCGGCCCAGCTCGACTATGAAAAAGAGCGTCAGCGCGAACTGCTGGACCTGCCATCCTTCCGCGAAGGCGTGCAGGCATTCTTCGAAAAACGCGAACCGGTGTTCCGCCGCACATGACAGTGACTAGCAAGCTTGAATTCGATGCCGGCCGACTGCGCGCCTACCTGCGCGAACAGGTGCCCGGCCTGGAAGGCGAGATGCGCCTGGAGCGCATCGGCGGCGGGCAATCCAACCCGACCTTCTTCGTCAGTTTCGACAACCGGGAAATGGTGCTGCGCAAGCGGCCGTCCGGCGGCAACCTGCTGCCTTCCGCCCACGCGGTCGACCGCGAGTACCGCATCCTGAACGCACTCGCGGCGACCGGCGTCCCGGTGCCGCGCACAGTGCTGTTCTGCGAGGACGAATCGGTGACCGGCACGCAGTTCTACCTGATGGACCGCCTGCATGGCCGCATCTTCGAGACCTATCTGCTGGAAGGCGCGCAAGTGCAGGAGCGCCGGGCCATGTACCGATCGATGGCGGAAACGCTTGCGAAGCTGCACGGCGTGGACTGGAAGGCGGTGGGTCTGGACGGCTACGGCAAGCCCGGCAACTACTTCGAACGCCAGATCGCGCGCTGGACCAGGCAATGGGCAATGTCCAAGACCGCGGACAATCCCGACATCGATTTCCTGATCGGCTGGCTGCCGCAACACATTCCCGCCAACGACGACACCAACATCAACCACGGCGATTTCCGTTTCGGCAACCTGATGTTTCATCCGTCCGAACCGCGCGTGATCGCGGTGCTCGACTGGGAATTGTCCACCCTCGGCCATCCGCTGGCCGACCTCGCCTACAACTGCATTCCCTGGCACACCGAGCCCGGCGAATTCAAGGGCATGCGCGGGGCCGACCTCGACGCGCTCGGCATTCCCTCACAGCAGGAATACCTCGGCTATTACCGCGAATACAGCGGGCGAAAAGACACGATCACCGGTTTCCACCTGGCCTTCTCGATGTTCCGCTTCGCGGTCATCCTGGAAGGCATTGCTGCGCGCGCCAAGGCGGGTAACGCGGCGGGCGCCGATGCGGTGGAAGTCGGCCGCCAGTCCGGCGGGCTGGCGCGGCGCGCGCGGGATGCCGCGCTCGGCGTCAGCCCATGAACTCGGCGAATTCCTCCAGCGGCACGCGGGACGTCACCAGCGCATTGGCCGGCGCGTTCCAGTCCGCGTAGCCGATCGCCATGCCGGTAAACAGCATGCGCTGCGGCGGAATCTTCAGGAATTCGCCGATGGTCTTCGGATAGATCGCCCAGCACTCCTGCGGACAGCTATGCAGGCCTTCTTCCCGCAGCAACAGCATCACGTTCTGCAGGAACATCCCGAGATCGGACCACTGCGGCGGCCCCATGCGGCGGTCGACGGAGCAGAACAGCGCCATCGGCGCGTCGAAGAAGGCGAAGTTGCGGGCGAACCACAGGCGGCGCGCCATCTTGTCTTCACGCGGAATCCCGAGGTGACCGTACAGGTCTTCGCCGACCTGGTAGCGCCGCTCGCGATAGGGCGACACCAGCTCGCGCGGATAGATGTCGTACTCCGTCTCCTCGCCCTGCGGCGCCTCCACGATGCGTTGCTGCATGGTGCACTTGAGCGCCGCCAGCGCCTCGCCGTGCACCACCTGGATATGCCAGGGCTGCAGATTGCCGCCGGACGGCGAACGGCTCGCGGTCTGCAGGATGCGGCGCATGGTTTCTTCCGGTACCGGCGTGTCGAGGAAGCCGCGGATGGAGCGGCGCGTCAAGATCGCTTCACTGACTTTCATAGAGTCTCCTGTCTGATCGTGAGGAACAGGATAGGTGCGCGCCGCGCTAGCATCAATCGTCCGAAGCGACGATGTGGCAGCGGGCGGCGCGCACTACGATGGCTTGCATGGCACGGTAGCGGAGGAACGGGATGAGGAGCAAACCCTGGCGGCGCGAACAGCGGTTCTACGCATTCACGACGGAATTGTCCACGCGCTACGCCGACATGGACACCGAAAGGCATGTCAACAACGTCGCGGTACTCACGCTGCACGCGGAAGCGCGCAGCCGCCTGCATCTCGCCTTGTTCGGGCGCGATGCATGGCTGGCACAGACCCGCGCCGTCCGCACCGCGGCGCTGCAGACCGACTTCCTGGAGATCGCCCACTATCCCGCTCCCCTTGCCGCCGGCGTCAGCCTGGTCGCGCTCGACGGCGAGCGGTACACGCTGGCGGTCGGCCTGTTCCAGGATGGCGCCTGCGTCAGCCTGCAGGAATGCCGGATGGGGCGCTGGCAGCAAGGCGCATGGGCGCCGCTGCCGACGGCCCTGCTTGCACGGCTGCGGGAATTCGGCGTCAGGGCGGATGTGCAATGAACGCGGTGCCCTCGTTGGACAGCTTTGCGCGCGTCGATACGCTGACCGTCCGCTACGGGGATCTCGACGCCGACGGCCTGCTCGCCGAGCCTGCCCTGGCCCGCTACATCGAACAGGCGCGCTCGCACGCGCTCATCGTGCTGCTGCGGGAGTGCGGCATCGATCTGCTCGACCTCAATTGCGCGATCGGCATGCTGCTGGCGAATACCAGCGTCGACATCCTGCGCCACGATGCGCCGGGAGAGCAGATTCAGCTTGCCACCGGCGTCGGACGCATCGGCAACAGTTCCGTGCATCTGCGCGTGGGGGTCTTCAGCAACGGGCAGTGCCTGGCGCTGGCGGACAACGTGCTGGTCTTCACCGCGCGCGCCACCGGGCGGCCGACACCGTTGCCGGGAGCACTGAGAGAAAGATTGCTGGCCGCGATGTTGTAGGGCGTCCGGACGATTTCGAAGGGCGCAAGCGCTTTCGTGTGCGGGCACCCTCCGTTCAATTTCTCACATTCCCTTTCCCCGTCATTCCCGCGAAGGCGGGAATCCAGCGTCGTTCACCCGGAGAAATCATGGGTGCACTCGCACGACACTGGATTCCGGCCTTCGCCGGAATGACGTGGGGAGGGTATGGGTGCGCCACCTTTGCAGCCGCATGCGGGCGCCGCAGCCCGATCCCGCGCTTCCCCTCACCCCGTCATTCCCGCGAAGGCGGGAATCCAGCGTCGTTCCACTCGGAGAAAGCATGGGTGCATACGCACGACACTGGATTCCGGCTTTCGCCGGAATGACGTGGGGTGGGTGTGGGGTGCACTACCTGTGCAGCCCGCATGCGGGCTCCGCAGCCCGATTCCCCGCTTCCCCTCACCCCGTCATTCCGGCGAAAGCCGGAATCCAGCGTCATTCCCCCCCCCGCACGCACAGAAGCCCACACCAGTTCGTCGCTTTCGACGATGTGCACACTCGCCGCGCCGCCAATAATGAGACATCGTCCACCTGGAACGTGATGTAACCCAGAAGTATCGCGAAGGAGAAACACGATGGCAGGCCCGCTCGAAGGATTGAAGATCGTGGAGATGGTGGGAATCGGTCCCGCCCCGTTTTGCGCAATGATGCTTGCCGACATGGGGGCGGAGGTGATCCGCGTCGACCGGCCGGGCAATGCATCGCCCGTGGCGCCGGAAGACAGCCGTTTCGACGTGACTGCCCGCAACCGGCGTTCAATCGCCATCGACCTGAAAAAACCGCAAGGCGCGGAAACGGTGCTGGCACTGATCGACCGGGCCGACGCGGTGATCGAGGGATTCCGGCCGGGCGTGATGGAAAGGCTGGGCCTGGGACCGGATACCTGTCTCGCCCGCAACCCCCGGCTGGTCTACGGCCGCATGACAGGCTGGGGCCAGCAGGGACCGCTGGCGCACGCGGCCGGCCATGACATCAACTACATCGCCCTGTCCGGCGCGCTGCATGCGATCGGACGGCCGGGCGAGCCGCCGGTGGTACCGCTCAATTACATCGGCGATTTCGGCGGCGGCGGCATGCTGCTTGCATTCGGCCTGCTGTGCGCCTTGCTCGAATCGCGCCGCAGCGGCAAGGGGCAGGTGGTGGATGCGGCCATGACCGACGGCGCCGCCTTGCTGTCGGCCATGATGTACGGTTTCCGCGCCGACCGGTCCATGAGCAACCAGCGCGGCGAAAACCTGCTGGACGGCGGCGCCCACTTCTACAACACCTATGCCTGCGCCGACGGCAAATATGTGTCGATCGGCTCCATCGAGCCGCAGTTTTATGCGCAGCTGATCGAACTGTGCGGCATCGACGACCCGGCTTTCCACGCGCAGCGCGATCCGCATGGCTGGCCGATGCTCAAGTACCGGCTTTCCGACGTGTTCAAGACCAAGACGCGCGACGAATGGTGCGCGCTGATGGAAGGCACCGACGTCTGTTTCGCGCCGGTGCTCGACTGGGACGAGGCGCCTCGGCATGCACACAACCGCGCACGCGAAACCTTCGTGCAAGTGGCCGGCGTGACCCAGCCCGCACCCGCCCCACGCTTCAGCCGCACGCCGGCCGCCGTGCCCGCTGCACCGTCGGCGCCGGGCGCGGACGGGCCGGACGTCCTGCGCGACTGGGGCTTCGACCGGCTGGCCATCGATGAGTTGAAGGAAAAAGGCGTGCTCGTCGCAGGACTGCCATGACTGGCCGCATGCGGGCAAAAGTCGCACCGCCTCCCGCTTCCCTTACCGAAGAACGACAGCCTGAACCGGAAAGCGTACCAGTCAATGCGGCCTGTCTCGACCTGCCGCACGGCTTGCTTCCGTGAACGCAGACATCCTTGCACTCTGAAGGCGGACAAACTGCTTCTGGAGATCTTCGCTGTCCAACGTCAAAATGCACCAGTCTTTGAAGCAGTCTTCCAACACGTCGGCGATGAAACGCGTTGGTTCGGCATTTATCCTCGCGACCATGCGTTCCATCATCCAAAAGGTGAGCTCGAAGCTGGCGTTCGGTGTGTGGCGTTGCATCGGAAACCAGCCGTATTGCACATTGGTTTCGTTGATCTTCCTGTTCGTCACACGCATCACGGCCATCAGGCAGGCGTGCGCGGGTTCATGATTCTTCTCGGGAGTGTCAGCAGCATCGGTGTCAAAGATGTAGTAGAACGGGCTGTCGCCGCGCAAGTCGGCAACGAAGCCCAGCAATCGATCGCCAAACTCTATTCTCGTAAACGTCAGCATTTGTCCCAGCTTTGCCATCGCAATCGAGAGGTCGTAGGCCTTCTTTATGGATGCATCTGTCAATTTTGCAGAGCCTTTACGCGAATTTTTGCCCAAGTTTAATCTCCAAAAAGTAAGCGCGTTTAAACCGTTGCCTATTCATTCAACCCGGCTGGATGCTGGGCCGCACAGGCACCAGATGAAAGGATGGCAGGGTGGGTAGAGCGCAGCGAAACCCACCATGCGGCCAGCAGGAGGCATTGCGGTGGGTTTCGCTGCGCTCTACCCACACTACGATTCTCTATCCTAGGGAAACAAGCGGAAGGAATTCACGTCGTTATTCTGGTTGCCGACGTTTGAAATGCTGGTGGCCGGCGGCTGGTTTTCGGCGGCGGACACTGAATCCGCGGTATCCACGCTTTCCCCTCGCGACCGGTTGCTTTCCGCACCCGTCAGCGCGTCGTCGAGCGCGAGGATTTCCTCGATCCGGGCGCGTTGACCGCTGGTCTGCAGAGACGGCATGCGCTCTGCGAGGGCAAGCACTTTTTCCCTCAGGTGTCGTCTCATCTGCGCGTCGAACGTGCTAATAAATTTTTCGTAGTACGTGAGATCGACGCATAAACCATGGGGTTCGTCGGGAGCGGACATGAACCATTTGATCACGCTCTTCCAATCAGATTCGTACCTGGAGTGGCGCTTGTTCTCCCGTTCGTAAAACTGGTCCTCTGGAATCATGTCCGGCATGTACTCCAGCGGCAGGAGGTTGACGTTGTTGAGCGTGCAGCCGGATAGGTTTCTATATCCTCTGCACAGCTCAAGCTCAATCGGGCCATTGAAGGTACAGCGCATGAATGGGGAACCAAAGAAATTGGCACGGCCGAAATCCCCCCTCTCGAAATCGACATCCTTGCATTGCAGGTGGATCTTTGCGCCGTGCCATGAAACGTCTATAAGTTTGATGGCATATAGGCGGGTAGGAGCCTCACTATGTGCTCCGGCGAAACAGACCTCCGTAAATTTACCCCCGCTGAGACCTGCGTCTGACAAACTTGTACGCTCAAAATTGCTGAAACAGACATTGCAATCGTATATCTTCGTTTTGTTCAAGCTGGAATCGGCAAGAATCCAACCTGTCATATTGCATTTTTCAATCAAGGCATCGTCCAGCTTTGTTGCGATCATTGTGACGCCTGTTCCGTTGCTTTTTTTCAGACGAAGCGTGCTCAGATTCGCATCTGAAAAATCGACGCCGTCAAGGTCCGAAAGATAGAACGATGAAAGCCACATTTTTGCGCCGATGAACTCGCAGTCTTTCATCCAAACTTTGATCAGTGTTCATCTCGTGGTTGGAGACCGTATGTCTGGCGTTCCAGCACGAAGTGATTGCATTGCAAAAGCTCGAAATGATGCCCGACATGTCGCGTCCTTCAGAGAGGGGGTGCTTCGAGGGGAAATTGCTGGGGAGGGCAGCCGGGTCGTGCAGTGGCGTGCTTGACCGGGGATGCTAGAAGAGGTGGCTTCGGACACCAAGAATTGTTATCCGAAAGGCAGGATTAGTAATGCTTTGCGGACGCGGGATGCCCCCGAATCGTCGTTTTCGACGACGCGGAATCGGGCCGGAAGGCGAAGAATGCCAACCTGGACACACGTTCTTCAATTCGCCTTTATCAAGGAAACAACATGGCTGAAGCATATATCGTTGCCGCCGTGCGCACCGCCGGCGGACGCCGCGGCGGGCGTCTTGCCGGATGGCATCCGGTCGACCTGGGTGCGCAAGTCCTCAACGCGCTGGTGGACCGCGCCGGCATCGACCCTGCGGCGGTCGAGGATGTGATCATAGGCTGCGTCAGCCAGGTCGGCGAGCAGTCCACCAACGTCGCGCGCAATGCGGTGCTGGCCTCGAAGCTGCCGGAATCGGTGCCCGGCACCTCGGTCGACCGCCAGTGCGGTTCCTCGCAACAGGCACTGCATTTTGCCGCGCAGGCGGTGATGTCCGGCACCATGGATGTGGTGATCGCCGCCGGCGTGGAGAGCATGACGCGCGTGCCGATGTTTACCCCGAGCGCCTTGCCGCAGAAGAACGGCATGGGCTATTACATGAGCCCGCAGATCCGTGAACGCTATGCCGACGTGGGCGACTTCAGCCAGTTCATGGGCGCCGAAATGATGGCCAGGAAATACGGGCTGTCCAAGGAGGCGCTGGACCAGTACGCGCTGCGCAGCCACCAGCAGGCGATCGCCGCCACCCGCGAGGGCTTGTTCAAGGACGAGATCCTGCCGGTCGAGGTGCGCCTGGCCGACGGCACCGCCACCGGCGAGATGCACGTGGCCGACGAAGGCATCCGCTTCGACGCCACGCTGGAAGGCATCCAGGGCGTCAAGCTGCTGCAGGAAGGCGGCGTGATCACCGCCGCCAATGCCAGCCAGATCTGCGACGGCGCCACCGGCGTGATGGTGGTCAGCGAGACGGCATTGAAGACGCTGGGCATTGCCCCGATCGCGCGCATCCATCACCTGTCCCTGATCGGCCACGATCCGGTGATCATGCTGGAAGCGCCCATCCCGGCCACGCTGCGGGCCTTGAAAAAGGCCGGTATGAAGATCGATGACATCGACCTGTTCGAAGTCAACGAAGCCTTCGCCTCGGTGCCGCTGGCATGGCTGCAGGCAACCGGTGCCGATCCGTCGCGCCTGAACGTGCACGGCGGCGCGATCGCACTCGGCCATCCGCTGGGCGCCTCGGGCACCAAGCTGATGACGACGCTGCTGCACGCGCTGAAGCGCCGCAACAAGCGCTACGGGCTGCAGACGATGTGCGAGGGCGGCGGCATGGCCAATGTGACGATCGTCGAACGCTTGTAATGCATTGGCTGCCCCGGCCGGGGCAGCCTTCCCCTGGGCTACGAGAAGAGATCGCAGATGAACGATCAAGGAGACAAGCCCCTGCTGAAGGTCGATGGCGTGTCGGTCCGCTTCGGCGGCATCCTCGCCCTCGACGGGGTTTCATTCAGCGTCGCGCCGGGCCAGATTTGCGGCCTGATCGGGCCGAACGGCGCGGGCAAGAGCACGCTGTTCAACTGCCTGTCGCGCATCTATGAATGCGGCGGCGGCGGCATCGAATTCGAGGGCCATTCTCTGTCGCGCCTGCCGCGGCACCGCATGGCGGCGCTCGGTGTCGGCCGCACCTTCCAGAACCTGGCGCTGTTCCGCAGCATGACGGTGAAGGAAAACATTCTCGTCGGCTGCCACAGCCGTTACCACGCCGGCTTCCTGCGCGCGATGCTGCGCCTGCCCGGCACCCGCAAGATCGAGGATGACGCGCTGGCGCGCGCCGAGGAACTGGTCGATTTCCTCGACCTGCGCGCCGTGGCCGGCCGAACGGTGTCCGATCTGCCGTTCGGCACGCAGAAGCGGGTGGAACTCGGGCGTGCCCTCGCGGCGCGGCCCAAGCTGCTGCTGCTCGACGAACCGGCCTGCGGGCTGAACCACCAGGAACTGGAACACCTTGGCGCGCTGATTCGCGACGTGCGCGATCGCTTCGGCGTCACCGTGCTGCTGGTCGAGCATCACATGAGCCTGGTGATGGGAATTTCGGACAAGGTAGTGGTGCTCAATTTCGGCCGCAAGATCGCCGAGGGAACGCCGGCGGCGGTACGCCAGCACCCGGAAGTGATCCAGGCGTATCTGGGAGGCGAACATGTCCAGGCTGCTTGAGGTCAAGGACCTGCACGCGTCCTACGGCGCGACGCGCGTGCTGCACGGCATCGACCTGTCGATGCGCGAAGGTTCCGTCACCGCGCTGCTCGGCGCCAACGGCGCCGGCAAGACCACCACGCTGCGCGCGCTGTGCCAGATGATGGTGAGCACGCGCGGCGCCATCCAGCTCGACGGCAAGCGCACCGACGGCAGGGCGACCGAGGACATCGTGCGCCTGGGCGTTGCCCATGTGCCGGACGGGCGGGGCACCTTCCACGGCCTGAGCACCGAGGACAACCTGCGCCTGGGTGCCTACCTGCGCAAGGACAAGGCCGCGGTGGCCGAGGATTTCGAACGCATCTATGCCTACTTCCCGCGGCTGAAGGAACGCCGCCGCCAGCAGGCCGGCACGCTGTCGGGAGGCGAGCAGCAGATGCTGGCCATCGGGCGCGCGCTGATGTCCCGGCCGCGCCTGCTGCTGCTGGACGAACCCTCCTTCGGCCTGGCGCCGCTGATCGTGCGCGACATCTTCGACATCATGCGGCGCATCAACGAAGAAGAGAAGGTATCCATCCTGCTGGTGGAGCAGAACGCTTCGCTCGCGCTGGACATCGCCGACGCGGTCTACCTGCTGGAGACCGGGCGCATCGTGCTCAGCGGCACGCCGCAGGATGTGCGCGACAACGACGCCGTGCGGCGCGTGTACCTGGGAGAATGAACATGGAAGCCTTCCTGCACCAATTCCTGTCCGGCCTGGCGACCGGCGGCATCTATGCCAGCATGGCGCTGGCGCTGGTGATGATTTACCAGTCCACCCACCACGTCAATTTCGCGCAGGGCGAGATGGCGATGTTTTCCACCTACATCGCGTGGCTGCTGATCCAGGCCGGGGTGCCGTACTGGCTTGCCTTCGGCGCGACCGTGATCCTGTCCTTCGCGATGGGCGCGCTGGTCGAGCTTGCCGTCATCCGCCCGGTGCGCAACGCGCCGGTGCTGTCGGTGGTGGTGGTCTTCATCGGCCTGATGGTGATCTTCCACAGTCTGGCCGGCTGGCTGTTCGGCTTCACCATCAAGCAGTTCCCCAGCCCCTTCCCGAGCAACGCCTGGTACGGCAGCACCTTCATGTCGCCGCACGAGGTCGGTGCGATCGCGGTGACGCTGGCGGTGATGGCGGCACTGTTCCTGTTCTTCCGTTTCACGCCGCTCGGGCTGGCGATGCGGGCGGCGGCGCAGAATCCGGTGTCCTCGCGGCTGGTGGGCGTCAACGTCGGACGCATGCTGATGCTCGGCTGGGGCCTGGCCGGCGCGGTCGGCGCGATCGGCGGCATGATGGTGGCGCCGGTGGTCTTCCTCGATCCGCACATGATGGGCGGCGTGCTCATCTATGCCTTCGCCGGCGCGCTGATCGGCGGCATCGACAACCCGGCCGGCGCCGTGCTCGGCGGTTTCATCGTCGGCGTGCTCGAAAACCTGATCGGTTCCTATGTCGTCGGCACGGAGCTGAAACTGTCGGTCGCGCTGGTGCTGATCGTGGTGGTGCTGATCGTGCGCCCCTCGGGCCTGATGGGCAAGACCATCGTGACCAAGGTGTAGGCCAGCCATGCCGCCCGCTCCCCAACTCTTACCGGATGACACGCCGACCATGAGCTCAGTGAACCCGCTTGCGCCCGCCACTTCGCCCGTCGTTCCAGCCGCCAGCCGCGTGTGGCATCCGGCGCTCTGGCTGGCGCTGCCCCTGCTGGCCGCGCTGGCCTTTCCCTTCGTCGCCAAGGGCTACCTGATCTTTCAGGCCACCATGGTGCTGTCCTATGCGGTGGCCTTGCTCGGCCTGAACATCCTGACCGGCTACAACGGTCAGATCTCGCTCGGGCACGGCGCCTTCTATGCGATCGGCGCCTATGCCGCCGCCATCCTGATAGACCAGGCCTCCATGCCCTACTGGGCCACCATCCCCGTCGCCGGGTTGTTCTGCCTCGTCGCCGGTTACCTGTTCGGCCTGCCGGCGCTCAAGCTGGAAGGGCTGTATCTCGCGCTGGCCACCTTCGCGCTGGCGGTCGCCACGCCGCAGTTGCTGAAGTACAAGCACCTGGAGGCATGGACCGGCGGCGTGCAGGGCATCGTGCTGATGAAGCCGGACGCCCCCTTCGGCCTGCCGCTGAGCCAGGACCAGTGGCTGTACCTGTTCTCGCTGGCGGTGACGGTCGTCATGTTCCTGCTTGCGCGCAACCTGCTGCAGAGCGGGGTGGGGCGGGCGATCACCGCGATCCGCGACAATCCGCTCGCCGCCGAGACCATGGGCGTCAATAACCGCCACTACAAGGCCTCGGTGTTCGGCGTCTCGGCGATGTACACCGGCGTCGGCGGCGCCTTGTCGGCCATCGCGGTGCAATTCGTCGCGCCGGACTCGTTCACCATGTTCCTGTCGATTTCCCTGCTCGTCGGGATCGTTGTCGGCGGCGTGGGCACGATTTCCGGCGCTTTCTACGGCGCGCTGTTCATCATGTTCGTGCCGAGCGCCGCGGAGAAAGTCTCCAAGGCGGCGCCCTGGGCCGTGTACGGCCTGGTGCTGATCCTGTTCGTGTTCGTTTTGCCCGGCGGCGTCGCCGGCTTGATCAACCGGTTCCGGCAGCGCCGGCACGCATAATGAAAAGGAGACAAGATGCCCACCTTCAAGCCCCTGGCGCTGGCCGCCCTGTGCCTGTCGCTCGCCGCTTCCGCCCATGCCCAGAAGAAGTACGATCCCGGCGCCTCCGACACTGAAATCCGCATCGGCAACGCCTCTCCGTACAGCGGCCCGGCCTCGGCCTACGGCGCAATCGGCAAGGCGATCGGCGCCTACATGAAGATGGTCAACGACCGCGGCGGCATCAACGGGCGCAAGGTGAACTTCATTTCCTATGACGACCAGTATTCGCCGCCCAAGACGATCGAGGTCACGCGCCGGCTGGTGGAGCAGGACGAGGTGCTGGCGCTATCCGGCAATGTGGGTACCGGGCCCAATCTCGCGGTGCAGAAGTACCTGAATGCGAAAAAGGTGCCGCACCTGATGATTTCCGTCGGTACCGAGAAATTCAACGACCCGAAGAATTTCCCGTGGACCGTGCCCTTCAACCCCAGCTATGAAGCCGAGGGGCGCTTCTTCGCGCAGAACATCCTGAAGACCAGGCCGGACGCGAAGATCGCGGTGCTGTACCAGAACGACGATTTCGGCAAGGATCTGCTCAAGGGCTTGAAGAACGGCCTGGGCGACAAGGCCGGCAAGATGATCGTGGCCGAAGCCTCCTACGAAACCTCCGATCCCAGCGTCGATTCCCAGATCGTGCAGCTCAAATCGAGCGGCGCCAACGTGTTCGTGAACTTCAGCCTGGCGCGCGCCGCCGCGCAGGCCATCCGCAAGATCCACGACCTCGGCTGGCGCCCCGAGCAGCAGTACGTGACCTATGTGTCCGCCTATGTGAAGACGACCTTCGAGCCGGCCGGCCTGGACAAATCGGTGGGCGTCATGTCCATGCGCTTCTTCAAGGATGCCGGCCAGAGCCGGTGGGACAATGATCCGGATACGAAGGAGTACAAGGAATTCCTGAAAAAGTACATGCCGGACGAAGACATCAACAACAGCCTCGTGGTGTACGGCTATGTCAGCGGCCAGGCGCTGGAACACGTACTCCGCAAAGCAGGCGACAATCTGACGCGGGAAAACGTCCTGAAACAGGCGATCTCGCTGAAGGACGTGCAGTTCAAGATGCTCATGCCCGGCATCTCGGCGGGCAATTCGCCGACGGATTATTTCCCGATCAATACCATGCAAATGGTGCGATTCAACGGCAAGGAACTGGAGCCTGTAGGAGAACCGGTGAAGCTCAAGCAGCCGGCAGCACAATGACAAAGAGAGTAAAGGAAGACGCCATGCTAGGACTGATGCAGGACCGGCCATTGTTGATCTCGTCGCTGATCGAACATGCGGCCGAATACCACCCGCAACGGGAGATCGTCGCCCGCACGGTGGAAGGACGGATACACCGCACCAATTACGCCGAGGTGCACCGCCGCGCCAAGCAGGTCGCCAACGCATTGAAGACGCTCGATATCGTTTTTTCCGACCGCGTGGGCACGCTGGCCTGGAACACCCACCGCCACCTCGAACTGTACTTCGGCGTGTCCGGCTCCGGCGCGGTGCTGCATACCGTCAATCCGCGCCTCTTCCCGGAGCAGATCGAGTACATCGTCAACCATGCGGAAGACAAGGTGCTGTTCTTCGACACCACCTTCGCGCCGCTGGTGGAAAAGCTGGCGCCCAAACTCAAGAGCGTCACGCATTACATCGCGATGACCGACCGCGCCAACATGCCCGTCATGGATGTGCCGAACCTGCTGTGCTACGAAGACCTGATCGGCGCGCAGAGCGAGGAGTACGCCTGGCCGGAATTCGACGAGCGCTCCGCCTCGTCGCTGTGCTACACCTCCGGCACCACCGGCAATCCCAAGGGCGTGCTGTACTCGCACCGGTCCACCGTGCTGCATTCGCTGATGGAATGCGCGCCGGATACTTTCGGCGTCTGCTCGTCGATGTGCATCCTGCTGGCGGTGCCGATGTTCCATGCGAACGCCTGGGGCATGCCCTACGCCACCGCGATGGTGGGCGCCAAGGTGGTGATGCCCGGCCCGCACCTGGACGGCCAGAGCCTCTACGAATTGATGCGCGACGAGGGCGTGACCTTTTCGCAGGCGGTGCCCACCGTCTGGCTGATGCTGTTCCAGTACCTGGACCAGCATCCGGAAATCGACATGAAGAAGATCGGCCTGAAGACCATCGGTGTCGGCGGCGCGGCCACACCGCGCAGCATGATCGAACGCTTCGAGAAGGATTTCGGCGCGGACTACGTGCAGGGCTGGGGCATGACGGAAACCAGCCCGATCGGCGTGATCGGCCGCCTGCTGCCCAAGCATGCCGGCCTGCCGCAGGATGAACGGACCAGGGTGAAGATGAAGGCCGGGCGCGCGGTATGGGGTGTCGGCCTGAAGATCGTCGGCGACGACGGCAGCGAACTGCCGCACGACGGTGTCGCCTACGGCCACCTGCATGTGCGCGGGCCGTGGATTGCCGGCGGCTACTTCAAGGACGAGGGCGGCAAGGTGCTCGACAAGGACGGCTGGTTCCCGACCGGCGACATCGCCACCATCGACCCCGACGGCTATGTGCAGCTGGTGGACCGCGCCAAGGATGTGATCAAGTCCGGCGGCGAATGGATTTCGTCGATCGACCTGGAAAACACCGCGATCGGCCACCCTGCGGTGCAGGAGGCGGCCATCATCGCCGCGGCCCATCCGAAATGGCAGGAGCGCCCGCTGCTGCTGGCCGTCAAGCGGCCCGGAAAAGAGGTCACGCGCGACGAATTGCTGCAATACCTGGGCGAGCGCGTCGCGAAGTGGTGGGTGCCGGACGATGTGGTGTTCGTCGACCAGCTGCCGCACACCGCCACCGGGAAGCTGCTCAAGACCAAGCTGCGCGAGCAGTTCCGCGACTATCGCCTGCCGACCGCCTGAAGCGCGCCCGACATGATCGACAGGAAGCACATCGGCCGCATCGTGTCCCGCCACCAGGCGGAAGTCGAACGCGGCCGCCTGCGCTTCTTCGCCAAGGCGATAGGCGAAACCGGGCCGCAGTGGACCGAGGGCGAGCGGCTTCCGGTGCCGCCGACCTTCCTGTTCTGCCTCGACATGGACAGGCCCGATCCCTATGACTGGTTTCCCGAGGTCGGCCTGTCGCTGCCCCGCGTCCTGCACGGCGAGCAATCCTTCGTGTACAGCAAGCCGTGCTATTCCGGCGACGTCCTGCACTTCACTTCGCGCATAGACGATATCTATGAAAAGAAGGGCGGCGCGCTGGAATTCCTCGTCCGCAGTACGCGGGTGACCGACAGCGCCGGCGCACACGTGGCCGACCTGCGCGCCCTCATCATCCAGCGCCATGCCTGAATCCATCCCGCCCGCACTCTGCGCCGTCGGCCATCGCCTGCCGCCTCTGGCGATGCCCGCGCTGTCCTGTACCACGCTCGCCCTCTATGCCGGGGCCTCGGGCGACCACAATCCCAACCACATCGATATCGACGCTGCCCGTGCCGCCGGGCAGGACGACGTCTTTGCGCACGGCATGCTGGTCATGGCCTGGCTCGGCCGCATGCTGACCGGCTGGGTGCCGCAGCAGGCCATCCTCAGTTTCGATACCCGCTTCGCCGGCATGACCCGGGTGGGCGAGCGCATTACCTGCAGCGGCGAGGTGGTGGAAAAGCAGGACGGAACGATCGTCGTGCAGGTGCAGGCCAGCAACGAGCACGGCGAGCTGAAAGCCACGGGCCGGGCGGTGATTGCCGTGTGAACGCGCCCCGCCGGCAGATTGACAGAAAAGAACGGAGACAACATGCGCCATTCCAGCTTCCACGCCGCCATTGCCAGTCTTGCCAGGGAAATGCCGGACCAGACCGCCTTCCGCACGCCGCTGCGCACGATGCGCTTCCTGGAGGTGGAGCAGGAGACCAACCGCATTGCCAACGCGCTTGCCGGTCTCGGCATAGGCAGGGGCGACCGGGTCGCCTGCCTGACCCGGCAGATGGCCGAGTGCACGATGCTGGTGATCGCCGCGCAAAAGATCGGCGCGGTGTGCATGCCGGTCAACTGGCGCCTGGCGCCGCCGGAAGTGGAATACATCGTGAACCACGGCGAAGCCCGCTTCATGATGGCGGACGCCGAATTCCTCGGCATCGTCGAGGCCATCAGGATGCCGGGCGTGATGAAAACGGTAACGACGCTGCCGGCCGCGGGCCGCGTTTCGCTGGCGGAATGGAGCGCGTCCTTCGCCGATGCGGCGCCGGCGCACGAGGCCGGCCTGCCCGACGCAGCGCTGCAGCTTTACTCTTCCGGCACCACCGGACTGCCCAAGGGCGTGGAGCTGTCGCACCGCAATCTGATCGGCGTATGCGAGACGATAGGCAAGGGCTACGGCTACGCGCAACGGCCCACGGTGACGCTGAACGTCGCGCCCACCTTCCACATCGGCGGCCTGGGCATGGCCTTCGTCGCACTGTATGCGGGCGGGGCGACCGTGAGCTATCCCGATTTCATTCCGCCGCAAGTGGTGGCCGCCTTCGCCGAACACCGTGTCACGCACTGCTTCCTGGTGCCGGCGATGATCCACATCCTGCTGCAGGTGCCGGGGGTCGAGGGGACCGACTACTCCGCGCTGCGCGTGATCGGCTACGGCGCGGCGCCGATCAGCGAAAAGGTACTGACCGACGCGCTGCGCGTCTTCCGCTGCAAGTTCGTGCAGAACTACGGCCTCACCGAGACCACCGGCACCGTGGTCGCGCTGATGCCCGAGGACCACGACCCGAACGGGCCACGCGCCCACCTGCTGCGCGCCGCCGGCAAGCCCTGCGAAGGCACGCGGCTGCGCATCGTCGACATCGCCACCGGCAGGGACCTGCCGGACGGACAGATCGGCGAGGTGTGGATTCATTCGCCGCAGAATATGATCGGCTACTGGCGCAACGAAAAAGCCACGCGCGATGCTTTTCCGGAAGGGAAGGACGGCCAGAGCGGCTGGTTCCGCACCGGCGACGCCGGCGCGCTGCGCGACGGTTATCTGTTCATCGAAGACCGCATCAAGGACATGATCATTTCCGGCGGCGAAAACATCTATCCGGTCGAAGTGGAAAACGTGCTGATGAAGCATCCGGCGGTGCTCGATTGCGCGGTGATCGCGGTGCCGCACGACAAGTGGGGCGAAGCGGTCAAGGCCTGCATCGTGCCACGGCCGGGGAGCAGGGTGGATGAAAAGGACATCATCGATTTCTGCCGCGAACGCCTTGCGCACTACAAGTGCCCGCGCTCCATCGACGTAATGGAAAGCCTGCCACGCAATCCCAGCGGCAAGTTGCTGAAGAACATGCTGCGCCGTCCTTACTGGGAAGGCAGGACACGCAGCGTAAACTAGGCTGACTAAGCTGAGGCTGCTCCTCAACGAGTGCCACCGGCAACAGCCTTGATGCAGCGCATAGCCGTACACAACATCGCTTCAATTCCCGCCAAACCGTCCAACACTGGACTGTAGCTTTCCTGCCCATCCACCGCGGCGGTATGCGCTCGCACGCGCATTGCCATGCCGCATTCACTCTACCTCTGCTTGAAAGGAGGCGAACATGGCCCGAGCAGACTGGCGCCTCGAAGGCGAATGGATCAAGAGTTGCATCTGCGCATGGGGCTGCCCCTGCGATTTCAATGCCCGTCCCACGCACGGCGAATGCAAGGGCTTCCTTGGCATGCACATCGTCAAGGGCCATTTCGAGCAGACACGGCTGGACGGCCTCAGCTTCTTTGTCACTGTCAGTTTTCCCGGACCGCTGCACGAGGGCAACGGCCAGGCGCAGCCGCTTGTCGACGAGCGGGCCACGCCCGAGCAGCGCGATGCCTTGTTCCAGATCATGTCGGGCAAACATTCGGCCGAGGGCACCCTGTTCCATATCTTCAGCCTGATCGTGACGAAGATGTACGACCCGATCTTCGCGCCGATCGAGTTTTCTTTCGACCAGGAGGCCCGCACGGCAAGGCTGCTTGTGCCCGACGCGCTCGATTCGACCACCGAACCCATCAAGAACCCGGTGACCGGCCTGCCGCATCGCATCCGGGTGGAGATGCCGGAAGGCTTCGAACACCGGGTGGGCGAGGTGGCATCGGCCATGATCCGCAGCACGGGGGACATTCCCTTCGACAGCGACGGTTCCCATAGCACGCTGGCGCATGTGGTGCAGACCCCCGAGGGCGTCGCGGCCTGACGCGCGCCCCTGCTTGCGGCGATGACAATGACAAGCGCCTTCCTGGAGCGCGTGCTGCAGCATGAACGCGCGGTCACGCTTGGGGGGCTGGCCGCGGTTGTCGCGCTGTCCTGGGCCTACCTTCTGACCGGCGCCGGCACCATGCAGGACATGGGCGGCATGAGCATGCCGATGAGCACCTGGCCGTGGACGGCCGGCCACGCATTGCTCATGTTTGCCATGTGGCTGGTGATGATGATGGCCATGATGCTGCCCAGCGCCGCGCCCGCGATCCTGTTGTTCGCCATGGTTGCGAGGCGCAGCCCGACCACGCCGCCGTCCGCTCCGGCACTGTTCGCCTCCGGCTACGTCGCGGTATGGGCGGGGTTCAGCCTGCTGGCGCTGCTTGCGCAATTCCTGCTGGAATGGGGGGAATGGCTGTCGCCGATGATGGAGTCGGACAGCAGGAGCTTGAACGCCTTGCTGCTGCTTGGTGCCGGCATCTATCAGTTCACGCCCCTCAAGCGCGCCTGCCTGCGCCTCTGCCGTTCGCCGCTGGACTACCTCGTTTCGCACTGGCATCCCGGCAGGGCCGGTGCGCTGCGAATGGGCGCGCAGCACGGGCTCTACTGCGTCGCCTGCTGCTGGGGGCTGATGCTGCTGCTATTCGTCGGTGGCCTGATGAACTTGTGGTGGATCGCCGCGCTTGCGCTTTACGTGCTGCTCGAAAAGCTGGTGCCGGGCGGCGAACGTCTCGGCCAGGTCGCCGGCGTTGCGCTCGTCGGCGCCGGCCTGGCATTGCTGGTCTCCAGGTAAATTCGCTGGGTTTCTATGCTCGCAGGCGCGTGGGGGAGGTCAATCTCTCGCAAGAATTGGTCGTCATTCCCGCGGCGGCGGAAATGCAGGGTCGTGCGAGTGCATCCATGCTTTCTCCGAGTGAACGACGCTCGATTCCGGCTTTCGCCGGAATGACGGGGTGAGGGGGAAGCGGGGAATCAGGCGGCGT
>Ga0196972_1000452_pt1 | contig 21856 bp, 17 predicted proteins | sample S1v_2013CmetaG_FD_148618 | JGI IMG/M metagenome (GOLD analysis project Ga0196972, IMG submission 148618) | Soil microbial communities from Anza Borrego desert, Southern California, United States - S1+v_20-13C | ecosystem: Environmental > Terrestrial > Soil > Desert | place: USA: California...
CTCGCCAGTCCCCCTTGCGACTTTCATCGCCGGGCAACAGGTTTAGGCAAATGCTCATAAACCTGTTTTATATTTTAACAAGTTAAAGGTACAATCGCCGGAAAGTGAAACAAGGGGAAAAACACAGCACATAAAAGTTTTTTCCTCGTGGTAAAACGATGAAAAAACACAGGTGATGATTATATCAGGGTGGTCTTTTCTTGCAACGAACCGGGAAGGAATTTGGAATGAGGAATCAGGGAGTTGCAAATATTCAAGTAAACCGAAGCTTGATTTAGGAGGCGGCAACCTCAATAATTTAGCACCCCCCCTAATTCCAAATTCCTAATTCCGCAATACCAGATCATCGATCAACGCTGTTGCTCCGTATTTCTATTGCGTGATTTGGGTTAAACGCCTTAAACAGCCTGCCCGCCGTAGGCTGGGTTAAACGAAAAAAAACACCCGCCAATTAGCGGGTGTCATTATTTAGCAATTGAACCTATTCTTATGGATTACCAATGATCACCTTGAATGTCTTCTGTGAAGTTCTTACTCCACCATCATAGTAGAACTGTACCATGTACGTTCCACCAGGAAGATTCTGCAGGTTAATTGGAATTACCCTACCATACGTTAAACCTGTCAATTGTCTTGTATGAACCAGCTGACCAGTGTTTGAATAAACCTTCATGGTGAGATAGCTGTACGAGGTGGAATTGATGTGTACGTTGAACTGACCAGTATTCGGATTTGGATAGAGCAACACAGCATTGTCAACAAGCCTGATGATTCTTTCAGGACAATCCTTCACTGCAATCTGCGTGGTGGCTGTAGAAGTACAACCGGCCGCACTTGTAAAGCTATAAGTAAGCGTATACGTACCAACTGCAGTTGCTGAAGGAATGAAAGTGTTACCTGATACGCCAATGCCGGTCCAATGACCACCAACAGGTGTCGCCGGCAATTGAATCACATCATCGCTGATGCAAACGGTATCAGGAATGTTGCCGATAGTTACATCAGGATATGGGTTCACTGTTACTGTAACCGTCCTTGTTGACGTACATCCTGCCGAGTTCGTAGCAGTAGCAGTATACGTGGTAGTAGTAGCAGGTTGCGCATATACTGAGAACGCATCGCCGCCGGTGTAAGGCGTGGTTGCTCCGGCATTCGTAAAGAGACTTGTATTAGGCGTCCAGGTCACTACAGGATTAGCCATTTGATAGCTGATCGTGATGCTCCATGAAGTGAGCGTTCCTAAATCACCGGCAAACAGGTCACGTAATGCAAGTGTCCAGTTGCCATTTCCAACTGAGTAAAGCCCAGCCCAGTTTGTTACGCTTGAAGCATGTGCCGTTGGTCCAACGCCTGCGGCTGCATCAGCAGCAAACGTACCAGTAAATGGAGCTGCACCTGCAGCAAGTGAATTGGCAGATGCTGAGCTTATCACGGTATTCACAAGGTTATCGCCATTTCCACCTCTTGCGTTGAACAGGTTCAACACACTACCGTTTGGTGCCCTGAGGTTGATGACCATGTCACTAATCCATGTATGTGTCAGGTTAAGCGTTACGCTCACGCCCGTCACAGTAGCACCTGCAGGTACTCCGGTAACATTCAGGCTGTGTGTGGTGCCCCCTGCATTTGCATCAGGCACGGCCACGCTGATTGCGCCAGAAGAAACTGCCGGCAGCGTAACCGGTGGTGGGGGCGGATTGGTATACTGTGTACTTAATTGTACTGTATTGCCAACACAAATAGCAGCAGATGCCGGTGTGATCACGGGCTGAGTCGGGTTAGGACTAACACTGATCGATGTAGTGAACGCGTCATTTCCGGTTTCAGGATCATCAGGAGAAACCGTAGTTACTGTTACATTGTGAGTGCCGCCGCCAAAGTTATGAGCAGGGCTCAGGTAAACGGTCATTGAAGCTCCAGGAGCAAGCGTGCCCGTAGTCAACGTTGTTGTAAGCGTTGCGGTAGAGGCACCCGTAATATTGGCATTGATCGTAATTGGGTACTGCGCAAAGTTGAGCGTAGTGGTGTTGTAGTTCCTGATCGTTGCCTGAACAAACGCACCGTTTGTTGGGCAAGTGAGATTAGGAGTAGTAATACCGGTTACACCCACATCCACCTTCGGTGCAATTCTTACGCTTACATCATCCATGTAAAGGAATGCCTGGTCACCAAGTGAGATCGCATGGAAGCCGATGTAATAAACATCAGTTGCAGGAGGTGTAAAATCCACTATCGCAGAATCCCAGGCACTGGCCAGGTTACCATCAATATTATTATCAGTAAACAAAGTGTTCGTCATAGCGGCTGCGTGTGCAGCTGTTCCGTATTTCACTTCGATCCTTTCCGTCCATGTGGGACCGTCAGATGCCTTGTAGTAGAACTTCAGCCTGTAGTCAGTACCTGCCTGCAGGTTAAGACCCTGAATGAAGAACCAATCATCAGCAGGGCGGGCAGGATTTGGCAGATCATATATATATCTTACCACCCTGGTTGGAGATACATAGGTATCACCACTCGTTCCTGCAAAAGTTACCCAACGACCACCGGTTATGTTGGCATCAGGTCCGCTGTTTCCATTCACATCCTGCATGCTCGTACAAGTTGGGAAACCTGTAGGAGGTGTTGATGTTTCAAAGTTCTGCAGGTAAGGAATGTTAGTAGCCGCACAAAGAGTGGTGGCGGTAGTCAACACGTTTGCACTATAGTCAGCTCCGGGAATACAAACCCTTCTCACATGGAAGTCATAGGCAGTTCCTGCCGTCAAACCGGTTACAGTGATGGGTGAAGACGCTCCAAGTACAAGGGTTCCGCCAGTACCGGCTGTATTACCTGTACCAGGAGTAAACCCTGGTGCACCGTATTCAACTATGAATCCGGTACCCGGAGAAGTGAATGATACGAGGACTGAAGTTGGAGTGATCGCCAATGCGCTAACCTGCGTTGGTTTGGGGCAGCTTGGTGCCGCTTCAATGGTCACATCATCAATTGCTACTCCACGACCAAACAGCTCAATGCCTTCAAACGCTATCTGGTATTCGCTGCCGGTTGAGCTTGGGAGAATTAATTCTGCTTCTGTCCATGCACCAACGCTGGATGTATATACACCTCCCGGAACCAGGGTCCATGCACCGGCAAGGCTTGTTCTGTAGTAAACCCGTAGTTCATTCTGGTCGCCAAACCATTCCTGGTTGGCAAACCAGAAACGTACCTGCGCACCCTGCGCCGGCATGCTAGTCAAATCAAGAACCGGCGAAACGAATCTTGCAACACTTCCTGAGTTGGAACCAAAATGACGGGCATTAACTGTGCCACCGTGAGCTGTTGTCACCGTGCCACCATTACCTGCACCGGCACCGTACGTCCAGGCAACTCCTCCGCTCACCTGCTGATTGCTCCAGCACGGGCGGGTAAGGCTTGCTGCTTCGAACGTTTCAGTGTAAGGGAATGTATTAATTGAAAGGCAAAGTGTATGAATTGTACCTCCGGATACGTTACTGCTGAAAATTCCGCCACCACAATCCTGTCTCACGTACACCTGGTAATCAGTATTTGGTGTAAGACCTGGAATTACTAATGGGGAAGCACCGCTGATCACCGTACCGGCGCCGGCTGTTGCACCAGTGCCAGGTGTAAATCCGGGAGGACCATATTCAACATATGCTGTGCCGGTGGCTGTGAAAGTTACGGTAGCTGAAGTTGCTGTTACTGTTCCAACAGAAACCCCCGTTGGTGCAGAGCAAAGTGGGGTAACAACATTCAGGGTATAATCTTCCGCCTGTCCGAAACCTGCATTATTACATGGAGCTGCAGCGGTATTGAATTTCTTCGTTACCCTCATGCGTGTTTGTCCATCGAGCGCAGTTACCGGTATGGATATATTTCCAACGGCCTGTACAGCATCAGTTCCGGTAGAGTTTACAATATTACCAATGGGATATGTTTCACCTGCATCATCAAAATCTCCATCCTGGTTCCAGTCAACGTAGGCTGTAACGATCGTGGTAAAGTTTCCGTCTGTATTTCCCTTTACCGTCATTGGATAAACCTGGCCCTTGTTAACATTCGCAACAATGGATGTAAAGTTTTCCAGCGCAGGAGTTCCGTTAAGGGCTGGTGAAGTGACATTATTAATTGTAGAGAAATTGACTAAAGTAATTGGCTCCACATTGCTCGGGAATGTGATTGGGCAATAACATTGATTTGGAGCGCTCATTGTTACCTGCAACGGTGTGGAGAATGCGTCTACACCAGAGCAGGTCATTTTGCGTCTGTACCACATAGTAGTGGCCTGGGTTACATTTAATGTTGCTCCGGTTCCGCCCGCTGGTCCCCATGCTACACCATCTGTTGAAGATTGCCATTCAAGCGTAATACCCGTACCTATGCTCGCACCGGTGACGGAAAGTGTGAACGGAATAGCGGCACAAGCTGAAGCCACTGAAGCCTGGGTGGTTCCGCCGTTCATTGGATTCACACAAGGTGGAGGGGGCAACCAGGTAAATGTAAGGCCTGAAGTAGGTCCGGTTATAGCAATAGAGGAAGTGGGGTTTTGAATGCCCGCTGTATTGGAAGCTCCCGCTATCGTTGCATTCCAATTATGAGGATCAGTAGTTGCACGGTTATTAAAATCAGTAGCCACACTGCCACCTAACCCAAGATGATTGGTAGTGGATGAGGTAGTAGTAGTGTTGAATGTAAAAGTTCCATAAACAACCTGTACAAGACCTGATTCATGAAGCCTGATCTGGAAGTTGAAGTTATCACCTACCGCGGCCGAGCCAAAACGTTTGTAGTTCTTAAACTGTACCACCAATTGCATGGTAGGGGACGTGCCAATAGTTTCAAAACGGATTTCGGAACCTGCCTGAGCCTGGAGGTCTCTGCCTAGACCTGCAATCCTGTTTCTTAAAATTGCCGGCGTGTTGGTGGCTGTAGATGCTAATGGAGTATAAGCACTTGAACTGTTGATGTCAACACTTGGAGTTAATGCTGACTGTCCGAGGGATATCCATCCATTATTATTTACTGCAAAGCGGTCAAAGGTGTTTCCATTAAAGGGAAAATTAAATCCAATCGGGAAACCTGGTCCGGTAGCCGCGGTACCACCTAAGGGAACAGCGGGATTCACAAATCGTTCATCATCAGACGTAGCGCTTCCCAATACCGTTCCGCCAGTTATTTCCGTGTAAGTGCCGGAAGTCTGTGCGAAAATGTAAAGGTTAACCTGCGCATCTGATTTCGAAGAGAATAGTAAAATGGTAAATAAGGAAAGAAGAGCAGAGTAAATCTTTCTCATAAGCAGAGTTTGTAATTAAATGTAAATGTTTTGGCAGTCCTGTCCAGACTTTAGTGTTGAAAGGTATTTATTTTTTTCCTTACACCAATTTTTTTCCATTCAATTTTATTTTATGGTATTGATCCTCATCAAATTGCTGGCTGGCGAGGCGATTCGGGAGAATTGAGCATATTAAATTGGTGCAGGTAAGGGTTAGAAAATGCTCACATACTACATTCTCCTTTCCTCCGTTTTAATAAGGCAAAATCGAGTTTCTGCCTTAAAAATCAAGTAATTGAACCGCAAATTAAACCTGCTCGTGGCCATTCTTGCCTTTCTGCCCACTCTCGGCTTTACACAAATGATCACGGGGGTTTGGAAAGGAAAGATCAATCGCCAGAAAGCAGAGGTGAAGATCATCCTGGATGGAGACAGCCTCCGCGGCACTTCCTATTATTATGAATCATCCACCCGCTATCGACGCTACTCCATTCGTGGATACTTCGACCCTGCTACTAATGAGGCCGTGTGGTGGGATGATCAATTAATCGAAGAAAAGCCCAGCCTCAGTGCAAAAGGCAGAATGGCTTTACTATCAAGAGCAGATTTCAATTGCCCGGGTGACGGAAGAATGATGCTTGACGGAGAGTCAGGCACCGGTGACCAAACTCCAGGGGAACTTCACCTGGATAAGATTGATAAAGGAACATTTGCTGATGAATGGGATTTCGTAATCGATAATTTTTTGGTGGGGGGCAATGATCCATATATAATTGACAGCATTGGCGCATTGGCTTTTAATAAAGTTCCTCCGGTAATTCCCAGCCGGGAAAAGCCGGGGGAAAGCAAACCGGAAATGGTGTTCATACCTGCTCCTGCGAAAGTTGAAGAGGCTCCTCCCCTTTCTAAAAAACCGGCACCTCCAAAAGCATTAACCATCCAGGAAAAATTCGAAAGCCGCAAAAGAATTCTCACTACTGAAATTCCTGTGAAGGGTGATTCAATTGAGTTGAGGTTTTATGACAATGCAGAAATTGATGGAGACTCCATTTCCCTGTTTTTAAATAATAAGCTTATCTACTCTAATATCCGGCTTACTGGCTCAGCTTTTACCGTATGGCTGCCCGTGAATGAATTGCAGGAAAACAATGAATTGATCATGGTAGCTGAAAACCTGGGCTCCATTCCTCCCAATACCTCTTACATGGTAGCCATTGTAAATGAAAAAAGATATGAAGCAAGGCTGGAAAGCAATGAAGGAAGCAGTGCGATGGTGAGGTTTGTAAAAACCGGTGATCGATGAGCGAGGTTCGATGAGCGATGTTCGTCCTTGAACCGCTTGAACATTGTTCATCTTATCCCGATAGTTTCCTTCATGGCTTGCGTGAATGTATCTGTAAATAGTTTCCATTCGGATCCCTGAAAATAGCATAATACCCATGCCCGCCCTCAATCTCCGTTCCCGGCAATATGATAGCTCCTCCTGCCGATTCAATTTTTTTTAATGACTGGTCAACGCTTTCAACGTCAACCACTATCTGGGATCCCTGCTTTTCACCGGCAACTGAAAGCCCCGCATCCAAGCCACCTCCCGTTTGGGTTTGACCTATTCGAAAAAATGCATAAACTGAAGGTTGACTAATTTCAATATTCCAGTTAAACACCGTTGAGTAAAAATCGACTGCCCTTTGAAGATCAGGCGCCGGAATCTCAATATGCGTGATGGTATTGTCTTCCATTCTAATCAATTTAGAAATTAAAGTTCAACGCTTGACCACACCGCAAAATGATCTGATGCAAAGCGTCCATTCCAGGTTTGGGAAATGGTTGCGTGTGACAACACCTTCCAGTTTCCCCTTAAGAAAATATAATCAATTGGATGATCATCCACTTCCTTTGATCTAAAACCGTTAAAAGTGCCGGCAGGGCCGTAATGTGGGGTAGTCGAAATCTCTTTCGAATCAACCATGTGCAGCGGATTTTTCTTGTCAACTATCGCCATTATTGGTTCATCGTGCGGCTTTGAATTAAAATCACCCATCGTAATTGACGGTTCAGCACCCGCAATATCTTTCACCTTCCTTAATAATAATAATGCGCTCTCTTTTCTGGCTATCTTGCCCATATGGTCAAAATGCGTATTAAAAACAAAAAAATCTTTACCTGTTTTCTTATCGCGCATTTTTGCCCATGTCACTATTCTTGTAATAGCCGCATCCCAACTCTTACTTCCGGCAACGGATGGAGTTTCTGACAGCCAGAATGTCTCTGACTTTAACACCCTCAACCTGGTAGTGTCATAAAAAATCGCCGAGTACTCTCCTTTTTGTTTTCCATCATCGCGTCCACCACCCACATATTTATACGAAGGCATGCGGGCCGTCAGATCAGCCATCTGCTCGTGCAATGCTTCCTGTACCCCGAGAATATGAGCCTGGTGAAACAATACCTGCGATGCAACCATATCCTTTCGATATGGCCATGCATTCAGGCTGTCAGATGCAATATTCAACCTGATGTTGAAGCTCATCACATTTAATTGCTGTGCGGCCATACAAAAAGGTAACAGGATTAAAACGACGATCAACGTTTTCTTCATACTCATTCTTTCTCTCAAATTACAACATTCACCATTTTGCCTTTCACAAATATTATTTTCTTTGGCGGCTTGCCTTCCAGCCATTTCTTCACCACTTCATTTGCTTTCACTAATTCTTCCACCTCGGATTGCGATGCCGCGAGTGAAATATTCATGGTGGTGCGAAGTTTTCCATTTATCGAAATGGGATATTCCTTGCTGCTTTCAGCTACCCATTTTTCTTCGAACCTGGGATATGGTGCATCGAGAACGCTTCCTTCATTTCCCAGTTGCTTCCATAGTTCTTCCGAGATGTGCGGGGCATAGGGAGTAAGCAAAATCAGCAATGGCGAAAGCACTTCCTTCTTATGGCAATTCAAATCAGTCAATTCATTCACCGCTATCATGAAACCACTCACACCAGTATTAAAACTAAATCGCTCCGTATCTTCCTCTATCTTCCTGATTGTTCTGTGCAATACCTTCATTTCCGCCTCTGAAGGTTTTTCATCGGTCCATATCTTTCCTTTCTCTTCGTCAAAAAACAATCGCCAAAGTTTCTTTAAAAACCGGTGAACCCCCTCAATGCCTTTTGTATCCCAGGGTTTACTCATTTCAATGGGGCCGAGGAACATTTCATACATCCTAAAGGTATCTGCGCCATACTTCTGAACAAGCTCATCAGGATTTACTGTATTGTACAGGCGCTTGCTCATTTTTTCAGTCATTACGCCACAGTTGTACTTTCCATCTTCTAAAATGAAATTCGCGCTCTCATACTCCTCACGCCATTTCCTGAATGCGGGTATGTCTAATTCCACACCATCAACCAGGCTCACGTCAACGTGCAGTTCATCCGTTTCATATTTATCCTTTAATCCTGCTGAAACAAAATCATTCGTACCCCTCACACGGTAAACAAACCGGCTGCTGCCCTGTATCATTCCCTGGTTGATCAACCTCCTGAATGGTTCATCATGGCTGATATAACCCAGGTCATAGAGCGCTTTCGTCCACATCCTGCTGTACAATAGATGACCCACGGCATGCTCGGTTCCTCCTATATACACATCCACCTGGTTCCAGTATTCCGCAATCCTCTTATCACAGAATTCCTTTTCATTGTGCGGGTCCATGTATCTTAAGAAATACCAGCTGCTCCCCGCATAACCAGGCATCGTATTAGTCTCCAGGCCCCTTTTGGTCCAGGCAGGGATGTTCGCCAATGGCCCTTCGCCGTTTGGCCCCGGCTGATAACTCTCCACCTCTGGCAATTCAAGTGGCAGTTCATTCTCAGGTAGGGCTCGCGCAATTCCGTTATCCCAAATGATGGGAAATGGTTCGCCCCAATATCGCTGCCGGCTAAATGCAGCATCGCGCATTTTGTAATTGACTTTACGCGCTCCTAATCCTTCCTTCTCCAGCCGGTCAATCACAATTTCAATTGCATCCTTCATTTTCATTCCATCCAAAAAACCGGAATTATGCAGTATTGCTTCCCTGGTTGGATTCGCTTCTCCATTGTATTCTTCTCCAAGTATATTGGTAATGGGAATGTTGAAATACCGGGCGAACTTATGATCTCTTTCGTCACCTGATGGTACGGCCATGATAGCTCCTGTGCCATAACCGGCGAGAACGTATTCTGAAATCCATACGGGAATCTCCCTGCCGCTAAATGGATTCAATGCATATGCACCCGTGTACACACCACTGATCCTTTTTTCAGACATGCGTTCACGCTCACTCCGGCTCTTCACAAACTCCAAGTATTCCGCTACTGAAGCTTTCTGTTCCTCCGTTGTTATTTGTTCAACCAGTTCATGCTCCGGCGCTATCACCATGAAGTCGACGCCAAAAATGGTATCGGGCCGCGTGGTATACACCCTAAGCTTTGATGCATTACCTTTTAAAGAAAAATCTATTTCTGCACCTGATGACCTTCCAATCCAGTTGCGCTGCATTTCTTTCATCGCGTCGCTGAATTCAACCCGTTCCAGCCCTTCCAGCAAGCGATCTGAATATTCTGTGATGCGCAGGTACCATTGCCGCAGGCGCCTGCGTTCAACCGGAAACCCTCCTCGTTCGCTTACTCCATTTACTACTTCATCATTGGCAAGAACTGTTCCCAGCGCCTCGCACCAGTTCACTTCTCCATAACCGCAATAGGCAATGCGATACTCCATTAAAATCGTTTCCCTCGTAAGCCCATCAAATTTCTTCCATTCGGCAGCCGTAAAGGTTTCCCTGTCCAGTCCGGGCACCATGAATTTATCATTGGGAAAGGGATGGCCGGCATTCCCTTCGCTTTCGAAAATGGTAGTAAGGGTGAAAAGATCCTCGGCTTTTTTAGTTTTGCGGTTGTACCAGCTTTTGAATAGCTGCAAAAATATCCACTGGGTCCATTTATAATATTTTGGATCAGAAGTTCGCACCTCCCTGTCCCAATCGAAACTAAAACCAATATTATCAAGCTGGCTCCTGAAGTTTTGAATATTGTTCGCGGTAGATACTGCAGGATGAATGCCGTGATCAATGGCATATTGCTCTGCGGGTAATCCAAACGCATCGTAGCCCATCGGGTGAAGCACATTGAAGCCTTTCAATCTTTTATAGCGGCTGTAAATATCTGATGCTATGTAACCAAGCGGGTGCCCTACATGCAATCCGGCCCCGCTGGGATAAGGAAACATATCCATCACATAGCATTTGGGCCGTGCTACCTTCTCCGTTCCGTCAGGGTTCTTAACCTTGTACGCACCTGTCTTCTTCCAGTGATCCTGCCAGTGCTTTTCAATATCTCTAAACCTGTATTCCATTCCCGTTATAAATTATATTTTATGTATTTGGACGATCATTTATGATTGGCTATGGCAAATCGAATATTGAGCAGCGAGGAATATGTTAAAAAAATCTACATTCTATAACAATCCAATTGCCGGCAAAATATCATTCTCATTCAATCGTTAGAGGGCAACAAAAATACAGATTCAGGCAGGAATTCACTTTGAAAAAACAATGGATAGGTTGAATCTGCTATTTTTGCACCAACCTATTATTTTCAAAATCATTCCAATGGCGAAAACCGGAAAATCTTCTATCAAGCGTGGCAAACCATCTTATTTTATGTCCATCCTGGGTGTCACCCTCGTACTCTTCCTGCTCGGGTTGGTAGGGTGGCTGGTGATAAACGCAAATAAAATAGGCGATACCATCCGGGAAAATGTGGAAGTACGGGCTTATTTGAGAGGCGATATGAATCCGAAGGACAGCGCGGCCTTAATGGACTACATCTCCGCCAAGCCTTACGTTAAGACGATAGACTACGTAACGAAGGAAGAAGGAAAGCAGCGTTATATGGACGAAGAGAATGAAGATTGGAGCCGCGTGCTGGATGCCAACCCGCTTCCCAACGGAATTTTCTTCCTCGTAAAAAAGGAATATGTTCACGTGGATTCGCTATCTAATATTCGCAAGGACCTGGAACAACAGACTTATATCAGTGACGTGCAATACCCTGAAGCGCTTGTTACCAAGATGAATGAAAATCTTCGCATCGCGAGCATCGTCCTCATGGCCGTGGCCGTTATAATTGCGTTAGTGGTTATTTTCCTTATTGATAATACCATCAGGCTGGCCATGTTCAGCAATCGTTTCCTCATCAAGACCATGCAAATGGTGGGTGCCACCCGCTGGTTCATTGCAAAACCAATGAACGGGCGTGCCATCATAAATGGCGCCATCAGCGGACTCATTGCTTCAGCGGGACTGTATTTATTAATCAATGTGGCAGAAAAGAACGTGCCCTGGTTAAAGGTAGTGCATGACAATCGCCTCATGTTTCTCCTATTCCTTGCTCTCATTATCATCGGTATCAGTATTACACTTGTGAGCACGCACAGGAGTGTGATAAAGTATTTGAAGATGAAGCTGGACGATTTGTATTAATTGTTCGTTAGGAGTTACCGCACTTAAAGGAATTGGGAATTAGGAATTAGGAGGGTTGCGTCACTGATCAGGTACCGCTGACAACTGACAACGCGAAGAGCCATCCCATCTACAAACGCCATCATCGACCTTCGACCATCCAACAACGATCATCGATCATCGACATCCAGGAACTTTCCCTATATTGCGACCCAAATTCTCCGTATGGCTGAAAATAACCCGACTCCTTCCATGTTTGCACGGGAAAATTATATCTGGATGCTGGCTGGCATTATCCTTATTGCCCTGGGCATGTTCCTCATGTCAGGCGGCAGAAGCGATGATCCAGCAAAATTTGATCCGCAGGAAGTGTATAGCACTACGCGCATAACTATTGCGCCCATACTGATCATTGCCGGCCTGGTGGTTGAGATATTCGCCATTTTTCGTAAACCGAAGGGATGATCAGCTTCCAACTTCTGAAACACTCCCTTTTAAGACAAAGCGTTTCCTGTAAAGCATTACCATGAACTTTATTGAAGCCATCATCATAGCCATTGTGGAGGGATTAACGGAGTTTCTTCCCATTTCCTCAACCGGCCACATGATTATCGCCAGTTCTTTATTGGGAATTGAAAAAGCTGAATATACCAAGGTTTTCGAGGTGTCCATACAACTTGGTGCCATCATGGCGGTAGTGATCTTGTACTGGCACAAGTTCTTCGACTTCAAACGCTGGCAGTTTTATTTAAAATTGCTGATTGGTGTAATACCCGCCCTCTTACTCGGTTTTATATTCTCTGATGAGATTGACAAATGGCTTGAAAGTCCCACGGTAGTAGCTTCCACCATGCTTGCGGGTGGAATTATCCTGCTGTTCATTGACCGTTTGTTTAATCATCCCGTTGTGAAGACTGATGATAGCATTTCCTATAAAAAAGCATTCATTATTGGTATATGGCAAACCATCGCCATGATCCCGGGAGTGAGTAGAAGTGCCGCATCCATCATTGGAGGAATGCAGCAAAAACTTACGCGCAACCTTGCGGCTGAATTTTCCTTCTTTCTTGCAGTGCCCACTATGTTCGCCGCCACCATCTATTCCCTTTTTCTTAAAACATGGGAGTCAGATGGCATTGAACGAAAGGGATATGACATTATCCTGGAAACCCGCGATAACACCATTGCATTCGTACTGGGCAATCTCACCGCCTTCATTGTGGCGCTGCTCGCAATCCGTTTCTTTATTAATTATTTAAAGAAATACGGTTTCAGGGTGTTTGGATGGTATCGCATTATCGCCGGCATCATTCTTTTCATACTCATTTTTACCGGCGTGATCGGTGGCAATTGAGTTATCTGATTGTATTCCTTATTTTTACTCGTAAAGACTGCTGTTTATGCAAACTGCATCCAAGAAAGTCGTTAATGGCTGGGCCATGTATGACTGGGCAAATTCTGCCTACAATCTCGTCATTACCTCTACCATCTTCCCCGCTTACTTTGAAGCTATTGCCGTTGATGATAAAGCAATTTCAAAAACGCACATTACTTTTTTAGGAAGACATTTTGAGAACACGGCATTGTACAATTATGCATTAGCAATTGCAATGCTCATAGTCGCCATCATTTCGCCAATACTATCTTCCATTGCAGATTTAAAAGGAACCAAGAAACGGTTCATGAACTTCTTTCTCACCATGGGAAGTCTTTCATGCGCGCTATTATTCTTCTTCAATACATCAAATGGTAACACGAGCACTCCTGCGGAATCAACAGCGCTGGGACTCGCGTGCATGATCGTGGCCTGCGTGGGGTTTTGGGGCAGCCTGGTCTTTTACAATTCATTTCTACCAGAAATAGCTGCAGAGCAGGACCGCGACAGGATCAGCGCAAAAGGATTCGCTTATGGCTATGTTGGAAGCGTGTTGCTGCAACTCATTTGTTTTGTGTTTGTGTTTTTTCCCGGTATACTCGGCGGGTTCGAAAATGAGAACGATGCTTCCACCATCCAGTTCAGGCTTTCATTCCTCTTAGTGGGTATCTGGTGGTGGGGTTTCGGGCAATACTCATTGAAGAGATTACCCAAGCCGTTGCCTGCAGGCGTTGGTGATCTGAGGCATAACGTGATATCAAAAGGTTATAAGGAGTTAAGAAAGGTATGGGGCCAACTGAAACAACTCCCTCCCTTAAAACGTTTCCTTAGCGCCTTCTTTTTTTACAACATGGGTGTGCAAACCGTGATGCTGGTAGCAGCGCTGTATGGCAAGAGTGAACTACAGATCCCAACCACTAATCTCATCATCGCCATTCTTATCATACAACTCATTGCCATACCAGGAGCATTCGTAATATCTTCTCTTTCATCAAAGATTGGTAACCTGTATACGCTAATGACCATCGTTGGCATCTGGATAATCATTTGCATTGCAGGATATCTTCTTCCCGTGGGCGGCATCTATGAATTTTATGCCCTCGCCGCTTCAGTGGGTTTTGTAATGGGAGGCATCCAGTCACTCAGCCGCTCCACTTATTCAAAGCTGATGCCTGAGACCAGGGACACTGCATCCTTCTTTAGCTTCTATGATGTGACGGAAAAAATTGCAGCAGTAATCGGAATATTCAGCTTTGGCATCATTAATGAGCTCACGGGTTCGCAACGTGGCTCCGTATTGGCGTTGATGGGCTTTTTTATTATTGGGTTATTATTGCTGATGTATGCGGCAGCACTGAGGAAAAAATAATTCAGTTTGCAGATACGGCATGGTCCGTATTTACAATTAATCAATTGCATGAAACTATACACGATTAATACCGGTTATTTTAAATTAGATGGTGGGGCGATGTTTGGCGTGGTACCAAAAAGTATCTGGAACAAGCTCAATCCGGCTGATGAAAATAACCTTTGCTCATGGGCACTTCGCTGCCTTTTAATTGAGGATGGCGACAGGCTAATTTTAGTTGACAATGGAAACGGCGATAAGCAGGATGCAAAATTCTGGAGTCATTATTATTTGCATGGTGATGATACCCTGGAGAAGTCATTAAAGAAATATGGCTTTCATCCTGACGATATCACCGATGCATTTCTTACTCATCTGCATTTTGACCACTGTGGCGGCAGCATCATACGCCAGGGCGAAAAGCTTTTACCCGCCTTCAAAAACGCCACCTACTGGAGCAACGCCCGTCATTGGGAATGGGCTGTAAAACCGAATGACAGGGAAAAAGCTTCCTTCTTAAAAGAAAACATTCTTCCGATTCAGGAGAGCGGTCAATTGAAGTTTGTAAATGTGGCGGATGGAACAAAAGAACGCCTCGGCTCCGTTAAATTCTCTGATTCTATTGACATACGATTTGTAAGTGGTCATACTGACAATATGATGTTGCCGCAAGTGCATTACAAGGGAAGAACTATTGTATTCATGGCTGATCTATTACCTTCTGCCGCGCATATCCCCATTCCATACGTAATGGCGTATGATATGTTCCCGCTTACCACGCTCCATGAAAAAAAAGCATTTCTCAATGAAGCGGTTGACAACAATTTCATCCTGTTTTTCGAACATGATCCTAAAAATGAATGTTGCACGCTTGAAAGAACCGAAAAAGGGATCAGGGGAGTGGAGTTTTTTGATTTGAAAGAAATTTAGTCAATAGTCGTGGTTCGATGGCAGTTGTTCGATGACGGAGTTGGGTTGTCAGTTGACAGTGGGAACCTGAATTATGAGGACTCTCCCAAGTTCCAAATTCCTAATTCCCAAGTCCGGTGTAGTCAGCCAGTCAGCTCGTCAGCTATTCCCCAACTCTCCTGGTCTCACCCAAATTCCCAATTCCCAATTCCGATTTTGTACCATTAAATCAGCGTCGCTTAATAAGCGAAGTAAGAGGATGCCTCAAATTCTTATGTTGCATCATGTCAATCTTCACCTTACCTACTACTATAGGGCTTTCAATTCTTACAGGAATGCGATTGGCATCGTCAGTTACCCACACCGTCATTTGCTCACCTCCCTCGAAGATCGTTCCTTTCAGCAGGAGAGGTTTGAATTTAATGGCATTGAACTTACCGTACTTCGTCTTGATCACCTCCTTACCAAGATACCTGATGTACATGTTGAACACCTCGTTGTCAAGGAACATGGAGAACTCAACCCTGTCATTCGTTCTGAGTTTTGAGAAGTCGATATTACGTGCGTAAAAAATTGAGCTTACCACATCCTGCACACAGGCCGGTACTTTAAAAACACCATCATTTGTTACGGCTGTGTTTGCCGTTTTATTAAAGGTCACGTTCTGGTATTTCTTATAACCTCCTTCATTCACGTTTCGCACGAACTTCAAGGTTTGCAGCGTTGCCGTGTCAATATAGGTTTCATACTTGTCCCGAACTTTGTAGATCCAATCATAAGAGGAGTTGGTGTTACCTTCTCCTACAATATGGTAAACTGGTTTGCCATTGAGGGTTTCCAGCGTATTGGTAAATACAGCGGTACCGGCATTCACATAAATGCCTGCCACCGCATAGTATACCGTGTACGTGACCTGCTCACCTGCTTTGAAAGCGGTATTTTGAATCCCGCAGAATTCCTGCTCAGGTATATTATGGCCGGGTGAAAAGGCCATCAAAGAAACGATAGGTACGAATAACCACTTTCTTAACTTCATCTAGCTTAATTTATCTTTTTCATTTGGCAGACCAACCGGCCTGCCGGTATTTCTTAAAATCCTTTTAATGCTCAAAATTAACAAACTGCCAGCCAAGGCCGGCAAAATGAGGTTTATGAACCAGATGCTGATGGCCGTCAGGCTGATGCCAAGACTATTGGTACTGAATAAGCCCAGCATCTTCAGGTTTACCTCACCTCTCAATCCCAGGTCAGTGAACAATGCAATGGTGGGGATCACCGCCATCACTAAAAATGATACACTCACTGAAAAGAGACCCTGCGCCCAGGTAACGTCAACATTGAAGACCTGGAACAGCAGGTAATACTGAACGATAAAAACAACGAACCGTATTGCTGATAATGACAAGAGTTGAAGCAACAAAGTTGCATTGAACTCCTCCAGTGCCTGTATCAGCCACGCGAATTTTCGGCTCGCAGGCATTCGATCTATCCAACGAATAAGGAAGGGAAGGCGGAAATAAAAAACTGTTAAAACAAGTAACGATACGATGGCGCCTGTGATAATAGCATTCAGCCACACTTCCCCGATTAATCCGGATGAGATGATGCGGCTCCTTAGCACCACCAACCCGATGCATCCAAAAAATAATGTTGCGATCAGTTGGCTCATGCTTCCCACGATCGTCAAAGAAACGGCCTTCAGCCGATTGCCTTCTTCCATGTACAGTATTCGCCCCAGGTACTCACCCACCCTGTTAGGGGTAGTCACGGAGAAGGAGGTACCGGAAAGTATCGCGCGGAAGGCAGTGAAGAAACGAATGTTCTGGATTTTGCTGATGGAAAGCTTCCATTTGTAAGCTTCAATTCCCCAGTTGACGAGCATCAATAAAAATACTCCCGTGAACGTAATCAGTGCCTGCTGGCCAAAGGTTTCCCGAATGTGTTGCCATTTTTCATCAAGGTCAGGCTGGTTGCGAATTTGCGAGTAGATGGAATAAGAGAGCCAGAGGAATAAGATGGGACCGAGAAAATAATTGATAAAGATCCGAAGCTTCTTCCTTTGTGTTTCTGTTAATCGCATATTAGATATCCATCTTATTGTCAAACAAGCTCAATGCTTTTTTGTAGCTTCGGGTTGCAATCAACTACTTCATCCCCATTAACCGTAAAAATAAGCGACCCTTTGCAAAAGCCTGCTAAAATAATCCTTGGTATAGATCCGGGTACGCTGGTAATGGGTCATGGCATCATTGCCGTGAATGGAAATTCCATGCAGCTGATTGAAATGAATGTGTTGAAATTATCTTCACGAAAAGACAATTACGAACGGCTGCAACTGATACATGACCAGGTGTGTTTATTGGTGAAAAAATACAGGCCGAGTGAATTTGCGATCGAGGCGCCTTTCTTTGGAAAGAATGTGCAAAGCATGTTAAAGCTTGGTCGCGCCCAGGGAGTGGCGATTGCCGCGGCCATGTCGGCAGGCTTACAGGTAACGGAATATTCTCCAAGAAAGATAAAGCAATCGATCACCGGTAATGGAAATGCGGATAAGGAACAGGTATGGAAAATGCTGCAACACATTCTTTCCATCCAGGAAAACAAACCCAAAAATTGGGATGCTACCGATGCACTAGCCGTGGCGATCTGCCATCATTTTCAGGGTAAAATCCCAACGCCCATGGTCACCGGTAAAAAAGCGAGAAAATCAAAAGGTTCCTGGAGGGAGTTTGTGGAGGAATATCCTGAAAGATTAATAGTTAGGGGTTAGGGGTTGGGAGTTAGGGGGGTTGGCCGACCATGAGGTTACTGGTTTTTTTCACGTTTGCACCGGATTAGAACATAATTTTTAAATACCCTGATTACCCATTGAACGCCTTGTACACTTTAGAACGCGTTGCACGCTCCAGAACGACTTGAACACTCTGGACGCCTTGATCGCTCCAGAACGGCTTGAATCTTGAACGACTCTTGAACGCCCTTGTGAATACCCGAAAAATTCCTACCTTTGTAAAAATAATGCAACGCTTCAGATTACCCCTGAGGCGTTGTTATTTTTTCTTTTAATACCTAAGGAGGTTTTTATGAGCAGCATCCAATATGTGACCAAGGAAACACTAGAGCAATTGAAAGCAGAACTTCAGCGAATGAAATCGGTAGATCGTCCTGCCGCCAGCCGCGCCATTGCGGAGGCCAGGGAAAAGGGCGACCTGAAAGAAAATGCGGAATATGATGCGGCGAAGGAAGCCCAGGGTCTGCTCGAGGCGAAGATTGCTGCTCTCGAGGGTTCATTGGCTAACATCAGGGTACTCGATGAATCAAGCATCGATACAAGCAAGGTTTCCATCCTTACGAAAGTTACCCTTACTAATATAGGTACGAAAAAGCGGGTGACTTATCAATTAGTGAGCGAACAGGAAGCTGACCTCAAAGCGGGTAAGATATCTATTAGCTCTCCTATTGGCAAAGGCATATTAGGTAAGACAGTGGGCGAAACGGCTGAAGTATTCGCGCCGGCAGGAACGCTGAAGTTTAGGATTGAGAGCATTTCGTCGTAAGGACAGTTGTCGGTTGACAGTTGTCAGCGGCTTATTAGGTTATTTAGGCTATCCACGAATGATCGGATGAGCTTTCTCATGTAGATCAGTCATTTCGAACGAAGTGAGAAATCAGCTCGTCATCGTCAGCTTTTATAACCCACCATTGTCTCACCCCTAATTCCCAATTCCACTTCAGCTTTTCAGCTTTTCCAACCTTCCATGGTCTCACCCCAAATTCCACTTCAGCTCGTCAGCCGGCCCGCTTCCCCAAAACAATTTACCTTTACCCAACAAATCCCTTGTTCAAACGACTCAAATATCATCTCCTTTCCATAAAGACAAAACTCATTGGTGGTATGACTATTTTTTCAAAGATCATTGCGGGTGAAATTCCTTCTTATAAGATCGCGGAAAATGAAAAATTCTACGCGTTCCTTGACATTTTCCCGATTCGGGAAGGCCATACACTTGTGATACCCAAGAAGGAAGTGGATAATCTTTTCGATCTGCCGGAAGATTACCTGGCGGAAATGCTGGTATTCGCAAGGCCCATTGCAAAAGCGATAGAGCGATCATTCGACTGCAACAGGTGCGGCATGACCGTGATTGGTTTGGAAGTTCCGCACGCGCACATTCACCTCATACCCATCAATTCAATACAGGATATGAACTTCGCGAATGCCAAGCTAAAACTTTCACCGGAACGAATGGAAGAAATAAGAACGCTAATAATAAAGAATATGGCCGGTTGAGATGAATCCACTACCGGTCAGCACTTCGTTACACAGTCAATAAAAATGTACACATTAAAAAAATCACTGGGTCAGCATTTCCTCAGGGACCAGAACGTTTGCAGGAAAATCGTGGACGCATTGAAGGAGCGGCCTTTTGATAAACTACTGGAAGTGGGACCGGGTGCCGGCGCGCTCACTCAACACCTGCTGGATATGGAGGGAGTTGAATTCAAAGCAGTAGAACTGGATGACGAAAAGGTGGAATACCTGCAAAGGACTTATCCCGCCCTGGCAGGTAAGATCATCCATCACGATTTCCTGAATATCACTAAACCTTTTGAGGGAAGGTTCACGGTGATTGGCAATTTCCCCTACAATATTTCAACGCAGATAGTATTCAGGATCATTGAATGGAGAAATGAGGTGGAGTGCATGATCGGCATGTTCCAGAAAGAAGTGGCGCAGCGCATAGCGGCGAAAGAGGGCAGCAAGGTTTACGGTGTAACGAGTGTGCTGGTGCAGGCATTCTTTTCGGTGGAGTACCTGTTTGAAGTAAGCGAGCAATGCTTTATTCCTGCACCCAAGGTAAAGAGCGCCGTGATAAGAATGTTGCCACTGGCCGCTCCGCCGCCCATAAAAAGTGAAAAACACCTGTTCCTCCTCGTAAAAACGGCCTTCAACCAACGGCGAAAAACACTTCGCAATGCGGTAAAGGCATTGTTCCATGCAGCGGATCTTGCTGATCCGTTGTTTAGTAAGAGGGCGGAGCAGTTGAAGGTAGATGAATTTGCAAACCTGACTTTCAGGATGAAGCAAACGGAATTTAAATTAGAGCCTGGAAATGACGAACCCTTATAGTAAATCCGACGATGAAAAAAGCAATCATAACCGGTAAGGCGCACGAATACCTGTTGGAACAATTAAAGAGTCATGGGTATGACGTGGTCTATGATCCTGAAATTACCTATGAAGGGTTGTATAGCATTATTTCAGGCGTGGAAGGGTTAGTGGTAACCACAAGAATACAGATTGACAGGAAAATGCTGGAGAAAGCGGATAAGCTGAAGTGGATAGGAAGACTTGGCAGCGGCATGGAACTGATCGATTTGAATTATGCTAAAGGAAGGGGTATTACCTGCGTGAGCAGTCCGGAAGGGAACAGGGACGCGGTTGCGGAACATGCATTAGGCTTATTGCTCAATCTCACTAACAATATTTCGGTTTCATTTGACGAGGTAAAGAAAGGATTTTGGAAGCGGGAACAAAACAGAGGACATGAACTGAATGGGAAAACGGTGGGGATCATCGGGTATGGAAATACGGGGATGGCATTCGCCAGGCTGCTCGAGCCATTTGAAGTGACGGTGCTGGCTTATGACAAATACAAGTTTGGATACGGGAAAGATTATGTGAAGGAGGCAAATCTTGAACACATAGGCCGGTATGCTGATGTGGTAAGTTGGCATGTGCCATTGACGGATGAGACTTTTCATATGGCCGATGCGGCATTCTTTGCATCGCTTCACAGGAAGCCATTTTTGCTGAATACTTCGAGGGGAAAGGTGGTCAGCAACCCTGACCTCATTGAAGCGTTAAAGGAAAACAGGATAGCGGGTGCGGCGCTGGATGTGTTGGAAAACGAGCGGCTTGACAGTTATACGGAGGAAGAAAAGAAGCAACTGGAATGGCTGGTTTCACAATCCAACGTATTACTCACACCGCATATCGCGGGGTATAGCTATGAGGCTACGTATAAGATGGCGAGGGTATTGACGGAGAAGTTGTTTGAGAGTGAGAGGGGATACTAAAAAAGGGTCAATCAAAAGTGAGGTAAATCCGGAGTCGTTTGTATTCTCAGCGGTATGCTTTTATGCCTGGCTTGCCATTTTTGAAAAGTTGCCGCACTTAAATTATGTTGCCGGCAAAATTTTATTTTATTATCATAGATCCGCCTTTCCCCGCCCTTTTTACCACCACCATCCTCTCTCAAGCGCTGTCCTGAGTCTCTGTCCCAGGACTTATCATCAACTTTGAACTACATCAATTCAATGTTCCTTCAAATTACTCAATAAACTATCAACCTATAACAATCCATATTGCCTGCCGGCTGCATAGTCCATAGCGCTACCTAACCGGTAATCTTCTGCGCGACATACCAGGCCGGCAATTAC
>Ga0196972_1000453_pt1 | contig 21826 bp, 19 predicted proteins | sample S1v_2013CmetaG_FD_148618 | JGI IMG/M metagenome (GOLD analysis project Ga0196972, IMG submission 148618) | Soil microbial communities from Anza Borrego desert, Southern California, United States - S1+v_20-13C | ecosystem: Environmental > Terrestrial > Soil > Desert | place: USA: California...
GCATCATCCAGCTTGACCAAATACTGTTTCCCGGGCATCACTGATCCCTCCTCCTGAATCAGGAGTTAGATCGGCAATATCCCTGTAAATTCATCTGGATGATCTACTAGTAGTCCGTCACGTTTTGATTTTCGGATTGCGCTTGCTTGCGGGGGAGTAGGTTGAATTTTCAGATCTCGTACCCCGTCGTTCCCGCGAAGGCGGGAACCCATAAGCCGGTCGAAGGAACGAATTCACTATGGGTTCCCGCCTCCGCGGGAACGACGGGGGAAGCGTTGTTGGCCTGCCACCGTATCAGCCCGCAAGACGACGCAACCAGAAAATCGAAACGTGACGGACCACTAGAGGCACTTGCCCACAACGTAATGATTCGGCCCCACCTGCTTGAGGGTGGTGATGGAGAAGAAATTGTTCAACCCCATCAGCTTGTTCGAACCATTGGCCATCGCGAGGAAGAACCAGTCATAGGCGCGGCCGGCGAAGACATGCTCCGCATTGGAAGCCGTGAAGCAGCGCGGCGCAGGATCCGGCGGTAGCGTCTTTCCGGCGATGCGATCGATCATTGCCCTGATCGCCTGCATCTGCACGCCATTCTTGTTGGCGTAATCCGGATCGTTCCGGTTGAAATCGAACCAGTTCCAGCATGACTTCGGATTGCGCATGAAGGTCGACGTCGTCTGCGGATAGAGCACGATGATGTTGTTGGCATCCGCCCACTGGTTGTAGCCGGCATGCCGTACGAACCGGTCGTCGACCTCGTCCACGTTCTGGCGGCAGCCGTGAAAGGCAATATGCAGGCGGCACGGGCCGTTGAGATGTTTGTCGCAGGTGGCGGGAATATAGGCATAGCCGCTGACGGCCATGCCGTGCCGCTCCGGTTTGCGGTCGCTGAAGAACTCGGACTGGTCGAACTCGATCATGCGGCCGCTCAAGCCATTGCCGTTCTTCGGACGCATGTCTTCGCCGTAGATCCACTTCAGCAATTCTCCGGCCGCGTCGACGCCGCAATTGCTGATGTAGGGCTTGCCGAGGCTCGCACACGGATTGCCGAAGGCTTCCGTCGGCACGGCATGCTCCGCCGGGATATCTTTCCGGTAGTGGATGTTATCGTCGCCGATGTAGTGGCGATAGTAGGTATACAAATCGTTCATCACCGGCGTGGGCACCACGCTGTCGAGCGTGCCGGAGAACATCCATATCCGCTGCCTGGCCATGTTCGGTGTCGCATCGATCGCGCTGCTGCGCGCACGCTGGTTGGTGATTTCAACCAGCTGCTCGACATTGGTCGAACCAGGTGCAACTTCGCAACTGGACAGGATCGGCATGCCGGTGCAGCTGCATTTCCTGGTCGCGATATCCACATCGCCCTGCGCGCAATAGTAGGGCCCGCCCGCAATGACGCCCGCCCCGCGCACAATCCCGGAAAACGCCACCCCGAACTGCACGGCCATGAAGCCGCCAGACGAGAGGCCTGAAACCGATGTTTGCGACACGTCGACGTTGTAGTTCTGCAGTGCGACCGGCGCCGCGTGCGGGATGAGTGGCAAGGCGAGAAGGCAGAGCGATGACAGTACAGCCAGCCAGGTACGCATGTTATTCGTCTTGGAAGAGTGGCCCGCTGAACAAGGCGTCGCACATGTCGTTCCTGCGCGATGCCAAAGACTGGACAGAACCTGCTGGTCGTGGGAGGAAGATTAGGAAGCGGGATGGCGACTCCGGCTACGCCCGGAGGATACTGCTTGGCGGCCGCCTTGTCTGGTGGCGCATCGGGTGACGCGATCCTCCACTATTCCCTGTTATCCGTCCCACGGCCAGCAGGCTCTGTTGATGAACGGACTTTATCGCAACGGTGGACGCACGCGTTGAGGCGGCTCAAGTTGCACAGGTTGTGTCAACCTGGCTACACCGATCTATCGAAGCGCGCGATGAATCGACGGTGACATGCCGCGAACATTTGGGAATCGCCATCGTCTTGCGCAACGGGGGAGCGGAAACCGCGGCGTCGAATAAGGAAAATGAAGCAAGCCGATAGGCCGGATTCTGTTACGGCGCACGGGCGTGAACCCGCGTGCTATGACAGCCATTCTTCTAGGCCGTGGATTACTCCACGGCTCGAGCTTCCTACCCGCACGCTCCGCGAGCAGCATCAATGCGTGCCTATTTGGAATTGCTCCGGGTGGAGGTTACCGCGTTTCACCGTAACTTAATACGCTCGTCTCTGTGGCCCTGTTCCGCGCCTCGCGGCGGACGGCCGTTAGCCGTCACCCTGCTCTATGGAGTCCGGACCTTCCTCCCGCCGCCTTACGGCGGCCAGCGGCTGTCTGGCTTGCTTCAGGCGTCATTGTAGCCCACCCAGTGTGGGGAATCACGCTATCCTATGATCGTTATCTTTTTTTCATCCAAACCGATCATGACAACACGCACCGGTGGACAGATCCTGGTCGATGCTCTCAAGACCCACGGCGCCGATATCGTCTTCGGCGTGCCCGGCGAAAGCTACCTGGCCGTGCTGGACGCGCTGCACGATGCTCCGATCCGATTCATCACCAACCGGCAGGAAGGTGGCGCGGCATTTATGGCGGAAGCCTATGGCAAGCTGACCGGCCGGCCTGGCATCTGTTTCGTCACGCGCGGTCCGGGGGCGACCAATGCCTCGATCGGCGTGCACACGGCGCAGCAGGACTCGACCCCGATGATCCTGTTCATCGGCCAGGTGGGAAACGATTTCGTCGAGCGCGAGGCCTTCCAGGAGATCGACTACCGCCGCATGTTCGGCACGATGGCGAAGTGGGTCGCGCAGATCGACCGTGCCGACCGCATTCCCGAATACGTCGCACGCGCATTCCAGGTCGCGACCAGCGGCAGGCCCGGCCCGGTTGTCCTGGCGCTTCCGGAAGACATGCTTGTGTCGACTGCTGAGGTCCAGGATGCTCGCCGCTATCAACCGGTACAGGCCTCGCCCTCGGCGGCGCAAATCGGGCAGCTTCGGGCAATGCTTGCTGCGGCAGCAAGACCGCTCGTCCTGCTCGGCGGCTCCGGGTGGGACAAGGCAGCCTGCAACGATATCCGCCAGTTCGCCGAGGCGAATGCCTTGCCGGTTGCGTGCGCGTTCCGCTTCCAGGACCTGCTCGACAATCGCCACCCCAATTACGCCGGCGATGTCGGCATCGGCATCAACCCCAGGCTTGCCGCTCGCGTCAGGAATGCGGACCTGCTCATCGCAATCGGTCCGCGGCTGGGCGAAATGACGACCGGCGGCTACACGCTGCTGCAGGCGCCGTGCCCGCAACAGAAACTGATCCACATCCACAGCGCCGCCGAGGAACTCGGACGCGTCTACCAGGCTGACCTGATGATCAACAGCGGCATGCGGCAGGCAGCCACGGCGCTAGCGGCGATGCCTGCTGTCGATCCGGCCGCATGGCGGCAATCGGTCGCACAGGCACACGCGGAACTCGAAGCCTGGCAAGCCGAGCCGCCGATATTCCAGGACGGCACGGCCGGGCTGAACCTGTGGCAGATCGTGCAGATGCTGAAACAGGCGCTGCCCGCCGACACCATCGTCACCAACGGCGCAGGCAACTTCGCCACCTGGGCGCATCGTTTCTGGCCTTACGGCGGATTCCGTACCCAGCTGGCGCCGACGTCCGGCGCGATGGGATACGGGGTGCCGGCTGCCGTCGCCGCCATGATCGTCGAGCAGCATTACGGCCGTCAGCGCACCGTGCTCAACTTCGCCGGCGACGGCGACTTCCTGATGAACGGACAGGAACTGGCCACCGCGGTGCAGTACCGCGCTCCCGTTCTGTTCATCGTCTTCAATAATGGCGCATACGGGACGATTCGCATGCATCAGGAACGCGAATATCCCGCGCGTGTCTCCGGCACTGGGTTGCAAAACCCTGACTTTGCCGCCCTCGCGCGGGCCTATGGTGCATTCGGTGAAGCCGTCGAAACAACGGCAGGGTTTGCGGCGGCACTGGGCTTGGCGCAAAAGCACCTCGCCGAGACCGGATTGCCCGCGCTCATCGAGTTGCGGTACGACGTCAACCTGATCACTCCGAATGCGACACTGCAATCGATTCGGGAAACGAACCAGAAAAACAGCTGACGCCCCTTCATCTGTGTCATACAGGAAATTTCTTTGCGCCGTTTCCATATTTCGATTCACGCAATAGAATTTTTTCGTGTAGAGAATGTCAAGAACTACACATCGGATGCATTGATCGCATCCAATGCGATGTATCGACATTTCCCACATCCTATGGCACTTGTCTCCATCACCGAGGCGGCAAAGCTTGTCCGGCGGAATCGCTCGACGATTTACCGTGACATTGAAAAAGGCCGCCTGAGCAAGACGGTCACGCCGGAAGGCGAAACGCAGATCGACACGTCGGAACTGCTGCGTGCCTACGGCAGCCTGTACACCGATGACGGTGAGCCCGGCGACGATCACTCCCGCGACAAGATCAAGATCGCCCTGCTCGAGGAACGCAACCGCTCGCTCGAACGGGCACTCGCGCTCGAAGCCGAATTGCGCAAGGTAAAGGACCAGGTCACCAACGAGTTGCGCGCGCGCATCGCGGACAAGGAAAACGTGATCAAGGTGCTCGAAAGCAAGGTCCTGTTCCTCGAATACGACAAGCAGATGGAAGAGCATCCGAAGGACAACACACTTTCGCCGGAAAGCGCCCTGCGCGAGCCGCAGGAACCGGTGCAGACGCGTCCGGAAAGCACATTTCAACCAAAGCAGCGCTGGTGGAAAGCGATCATCGAAAAGCGCAAGAAGACGCCGCCGCGCAAGTAATAGCCAGATTGTTGCCCTAGTGGCTCTTCAACCGTCGATCCAGCTTCTCCAGCAATCCCTTGCGCTTCCGGTTCCTGCCTTCATGGTTCCGAATCTTGCGGATATCCGCCGTGGACAGGTCGTCGAGGCGGGCGAGGATCTGCGGAATCGTCAGGTGCTGGTAATCCTCGATTGGCAAGCCGCGGTCCGGTGATTTGCCTTCCTTGTCCTTCTGCTTTTCGTCCGCGGTTTCGCCGTATTGCTTGCGCTGCTTGTTGACGATGCGCGCGGCGACTTCTTCTTCCCTGCCTGCGTACCGGTGTTCGCGCTTGAACCGCTGTTGCAGCTTGGCGTATTCGTGTTCCCGCTTGGAATTCGCTCCTGCTGGCATGGCCGGCCTCCTTTCGTCATGAACAGACAAATCGATCTGCATAATCCGTGCCTTGTCCCTGGGCGGGATGCAGGAACTTCAACAGGTTCGATTCCTCCAAAAGCCATCCCGGCCGTGACGCTGCTTCAGGAGCGACGGGCGGGCAATTCGATCAATTTCTTGAAAGGAGGCACATCATGCGAGTAGCCGATGCGATGACACGGGACGTATGCCTGGCCACCCCTGACCAGAGCATCATCGATGCGGCAAAAATGATGGCTGACAGTGACTGCGGCTCATTGCCGGTGCAGGAGAACGACCGCCTGGCCGGCATGGTGACGGACCGCGATATCGTCGTACGCGCCCTTGCACAGGGCAAGACCGACTGCAAGGTCCGCGACGTGATGAGCACGGACATCAAATACTGCTTCGAAGACGACGATATCGACGATGTCGCTCACAACATGGGTGACCTGCAGATCCGCCGCCTGCCTGTCGTGAACAAGGACAAACGGCTGGTGGGCATTGTCTCCCTTGGAGACATTACCCAAGGGGCCGATACGGACATCGCCGGCGAGGCCCTGTCCTCGATCAGCGAAAAGGCCTCACAGCACCAGAGCACCGGTGCAAGGCCGCATTGATTAGGCGGGAAACTGAACGGGAAACCGGACAGTCGGGCACTCTAGTCCGCGGAAGGGCATCATGCCCTTCCGCGTTTTTTTTCGATCAGGCAAACTTGGTGAAATCCGGGCGACGCTTTTCGAAGAAGGCGGTGAACGCTTCCTTCGCTTCCTTCGCCATCAGCATTTCGCCGAAGTGCTTGTTCTCTTCCGTCATGCGCGCATTGATTGCTTCCGCTTGCGCGCCCTTCATCAGGCGCTTGGTCACACGCAGCGAGGATGCCGGCAAGGCGACCAGCTTCGCCGCCTGGTGATGCGCCAGCTCCGCGAGTTCCGCGACCGGCACCACCTTGCTGACCAAGCCCATGTCATAGGCTTCCTCGGCACCGAAGGCTTCGCCCAGCAGCAACTTTTCCGCCGCACGGGGGTAGCCGACCATCGCCGGGAACAGCATGCTCGAAGCGAACTCCGGGCACAGGCCGAGCTGGGTGAAGGGCATTGCGAACTTGGCGTTGTCCCCTGCGTAGACGAGGTCGCAGTGCATCAGCAGCGTGGTGCCGATACCGACGGCATTGCCGGCCACGGCAGCAACGACCGGCTTGGTCGCACTGCTCAGTGCGCGCATGAATTGTGCTACCGGACGGTCTCCCAATTCAGCGGATGAGTTCTTCAGGAAGTCATCCAGGTCATTACCGGCTGTGAACACTTCCGGCTTGCCCTGGATTACGATGGCGCGCACAGCGGCATCGCCTTCCGCATCCTTGATCGCATCCGCCATCGTCTGGTACATCGCGGAGGTGATCGCGTTCTTCTTTTCCGGACGATTGAACTCGATGGTCAGGATGCCGTTTGCCTTGCTAGTGAGAATATCCATGAAGTCTCCAGGTAAGTCTTTTCTCGATCTTACATCAGGACAATACTGCCTGCTGTCGTGAGCCCGACAGTCTCGCCCCAACAAAAAAAAGCCGCACAGCTCGTCGCTGCGCGGCTTGTCAATTACTGCTCGATATTAAAACCTTATACGCGTTCGAAGATGCCTGCTGCCCCCATGCCGGCGCCGACGCACATGGTGACCATGCCGTACTTCAGGTTCTTGCGGCGCAGCGCGTGGATCACGGTGGCGGAACGGATCGCGCCGGTCGCGCCCAGCGGGTGGCCGAGGGCGATTGCGCCGCCCATCGGGTTGACCTTCGCCGGATCCAGGCCGAGATCCTTGACCACGGCCAGCGATTGCGCGGCAAACGCTTCGTTCAGCTCGAACCAGTCGATCTGGTCCTGGGTGATGCCTGCAGCGCGGCAAGCAGCCGGGATGGCTTCCTTCGGACCGATACCCATGATTTCCGGCGGAACGCCGCGTACCGAGAAGGACACGAAGCGGGCCAGCGGGGTCAGGTTGAACTGCTTCAGGATCTTCTCGCTGACGACGATCAGCGCGCCGGCGCCGTCGGAAGTCTGCGAGCTGTTGCCTGCGGTGACCGACCCCTTGGCGGCGAACACCGGCTTCAGCTTGGCCAGGCCTTCGATGCTGGAATCACCACGCGGACCTTCATCCAGGCTCACGGTGCGGGTCTTGACATCGATCTCGCCGGTAGCCAGGTTGGGGAACTTCTCGATGATCTCGACCGAAGTCATTTCATCGGCGAATTCGCCTGCCTGCTGCGCGGCGATTGCGCGGCGGTGCGATTCCAGAGAGAAGGCATCCTGCTCTTCGCGGGAGACCTTCCACTGGTTGGCGACCTTCTCGGCGGTCAGGCCCATGCCGTAGGCGAGGCCAACGTTCTCGTCCTTGAAGACGGCGCCGTTGATCGACGGGTGGTGGCCCATCATCGGCACCATGGACATGGACTCGGCGCCGCCGGCGATCATCACATCGGCTTCACCGACGCGGATGCGGTCGGCTGCCATGGCGACGGCGGTGATGCCGGATGCGCAGTAGCGGTTGATGGTCACGCCGCCGATGGTGTTCGGCAGGCCGGCCAAGACCACGGCGTTACGCGCCATGTTCATGCCCTGCTCGGCTTCCGGGAAGGAGCAGCCGATGATCGCGTCTTCGATCAGCTTCGGATCGAGGTTGGGCACTTGCGCAACCGCGTTCTGGAGCACGCGCACCAGCAGGTCGTCCGGACGGACGTTCTTGAACATGCCGCGCGGCGCCTTGCCGATCGGGGTGCGGGTGGCGGCGACAATGTATGCGTCTTGAACTTGTTTCGTCATTTTCTTTGCTCCAGATCCGGTTAGTTGCGGACGGGTTTGCCGGTCTGCATCATGCCCATGATGCGTTCCTGCGTCTTCGGATTGTTCAGCAGTTCCACGAAGGCCTTGCGCTCGAGGTCGAGCAGCCACTGCTCGCTGACCAGGCTGCCCTGCTCGACGTCGCCGCCAGCCACGATTTCCGCGATCATCGAACCGATCTTGAAGTCGTGCGCAGAGATAAAGCCGCCGTCACGCATGTTGACCAGTTGCGCCTTGATCGTGTTCATGCCGTAGCGGCCGGTGACCGGAACCAGCTTCTTCGCCGGTGCGCGGTACCCTGCGTCGAACATCGCGCGGGCTTCCACCTTCGCGACATGCAGCAGTTCGTACGTGTTGAAGACGATGGTGTCGGTCGGCTTCAGGTAGCCCATCTGCTGCGCTTCGAGAGCGGACTTCGACACGTTCGCGGTAGCCGCGTTGGTGAAGTAGGTCTTCAGGAACTGCAGGATGTCGTTGCCCTTCGCGTCGTTGGCAGCGCGCACAGCAGCTTCCTTCAGGCCGCCGCCTGCCGGCACCAGGCCGACACCCACTTCAACCAGGCCGATGTAGGACTCGATGGAGGCGACACGCTTCGCGGTATGCAGCATCAGTTCGCAACCGCCGCCCAGGGCCAGGCCTGCAACCGCCGCCACGACCGGAACGTTCGCGTACTTCAGGTCCATGAATGCATTCTGCAGCTTGGAGACTTCCGGATCGATCGCCTTGGCGCCGCCTGCCATGAATGCGGGCAGCATCGACTGCAGATCGGCGCCGGCGGAGAAGGCACCGCCTTCGGATGCATCGGCATTCCAGAGCACCAGGCCCTTGAAATTCTTCTCAGCTTCTTCGACTGCCTTCTTCAGGCCGGCAATGACGCCTGGGCCGATCACGTGCATCTTGGTCTTGGTAGACAGGATCAGCACGTCGTCGTTCTGGTGCCAGATGCGGACGGAATCGTCTTCGAATACGGTGGTGCCGCCGGTGGCGCCATCGACCGTGCTTTCACCAGCCAGCGAGGCACGGAATGCCTGGCGCTGGTAGACCGGCAGGTCCGAACGCGGCACATAGGCCTTCTTGGCAGGCGACCACGAGCCTTCCGGTGTGTGCACGCCGTTGCGGCCGTCGAATACCCACTGCGGCAGCGGCGCATTGCACAGCGCCTTGCCTGCATCGATGTCTTCCTTGACCCACTGGGCGACCTGCTGCCAGCCTGCTGCCTGCCAGCCTTCGAACGGGCCGTTCTTCTGACCGAAACCCCAGCGCAACGCGAAGTCGACGTCGCGCGCACAGTCGGCGATGGATTCCAGGTGCACCGCGATGTAATGGAAGCCGTCACGGAAGATCGACCACAGGAACTGTGCCTGCGGGTGGGTCGATTCGCGCAGCGCCTTCATGCGCTTGGCGGGATCCTTTTCCTTCAGGATGCGTACGACCAGCTCGTCTGCCTTGCCGCCGGAAGGAACATAGTCATTCTTCTCGCCGTCAAAGCGCAGGATTTCCTTGCCCACCTTCTTGAAGAAGCCGCCGCCGGTCTTCTGGCCGAGTGCACCGGCGGAGATGAGTTTTTCGAGCAGTTCGGGCGTCTTGTAGACCGGGTAGAACGGATCGGACTGCAGGTTGTCCTGCATGGTCTTCATCACGTGGCCCATGGTGTCCAGGCCAACCACGTCCGCAGTGCGGAAGGTGGCGGACTTGGCGCGGCCGAGCTTGGTGCCGGTGAGGTCGTCGACCACATCGACCGGCAGGCCGAACTTCTGCGCTTCGTACATCGTCGCCATCATGTTGAAGATACCGACGCGGTTGGCGATGAAGTTCGGGGTATCTTTTGCACGCACCACACCCTTGCCCAGGGTGGTGGTCAGGAAGCCTTCGAGCTGGTCGAGGATTTCCGGACGGGTCGCGGTGGTCGGGATCAGTTCGACCAGGTGCATGTAGCGCGGCGGGTTGAAGAAGTGCACGCCGCAGAAACGCGCGCGCAGGTCGGCGCTGAAGCCATCGGACAGTGCGGTAATGGACAGGCCGGAGGTGTTGGAGGCGAAGATCGCGTTCGGAGCAATGTGCGGCGCGACCTTCTTGTACAGGTCATGCTTCCAGTCCATGCGCTCGGCGATCGCTTCGATGATCAGGTCGCAGCCTGCGAGGATGTCGAGGTTGTCTTCGTAGTTGGCGACCTGGATCAGCGCGGCGTCTTCCTTGTTGCCCAACGGTGCGGGGCTCAGCTTCTTCAGGTTTTCGATGGCGCGCAGCACGATGCCGTTCTTCGGGCCTTCCTTGGCCGGCAGGTCGAACAGCACGACGGGCACTTTTGCATTGACGCAGTGGGCGGCGATCTGCGCGCCCATCACGCCTGCGCCGAGGACGGCGACTTTTTTCACGATGAAATTGGACATGTCTTATCCTTCGTAGGGTGACAGAGTCCCGGGGATGTCAGTTTTCCTGAATCCCCCGGGATCTCCATGGCTGTTTTTTCTGCTTAGAACAGGTCTGCTTCAAGTGCCATCAGGTTGGACGCTCCGGAGCGTGCCTGACGGATCAGCATGGCGGTTTCCGGCAGCAGGCGCGCGAAGTAGAAGCGTGCCGTTGCCAGCTTGGCCTTGTAGAAGTTGTCGCCGGAGGATTCCTTCTCCAGCGCGATCTTCGCCATCTGTGCGAAGAAGTAAGCGAAGACCATGTGGCCGACCACGCGGAGGTACGGTACTGCGGCGGCGCCGACTTCGTCCTGGTTCTGGAAGGCCTTCATGCCGATTTCCATCGTCAGCTTGCCGACCTTGTCGCCGATGTCGCCCAGCGGCGTGATGAACTCGGACATCTTTTCATCGGTGCCGTTTGCTTCCACGAATGCCTTCACCTTGTCGCCGAACTTGCGCAGCTTGGCGCCGTTGTCCATCAGGATCTTGCGGCCCAGCAGGTCAAGCGACTGGATGGTGTTGGTGCCTTCGTAAATCATGTTGATGCGGGCGTCGCGCACATACTGCTCCATGCCCCACTCGGAGATGAAGCCGTGGCCGCCGTACACCTGCATCGCTTCGGAGGTGGCGATCCAGCCGTTGTCGGTCAGGAAGGCCTTGATGATCGGGGTCAGCAGCGCGACTTCGTCGGCGGCGTCCTTGCGCACCTGCTCGTCCGGGTGGTTCAGTTCGCGGTCGATCTGCAGCGCGACGTAGGAGCTGAATGCGCGGCCGGCTTCGGCATAAGCCTTGGCGGTCAGCAGCATGCGGCGCACGTCCGGGTGCACGATGATCGGGTCGGCCGGCTTGTCTGGTGCCTTCGGGCCGGACAGGCTGCGCATCTGCAGGCGGTCCTTCGCATACACCAGTGCGTTCTGGTAGGCGACTTCGGTCAGGCCGAGGGACTGCATGCCGACGCCGAGGCGGGCGGCGTTCATCATCACGAACATCGCGTTCAAGCCCTTGTTCGGCTCGCCGATCAACCAACCGGTGGCGTTGTCCAGGTTCATCTGGCAGGTGGAGTTGCCGTGGATGCCCATCTTTTCTTCGATGGCGCCACAGAAGATCGGGTTGCGCTTACCGAGGGAACCGTCTGCGTTCGGAATGTATTTCGGCACGATGAACAGGGAAATGCCCTTGGTGCCCGACGGTGCGTCCGGCAGGCGTGCCAGCACCAGGTGGACGATGTTCTGGGACATTTCGTGTTCACCGGCGGAGATGAAGATCTTGCCGCCGGTGATCTTGTAGGTGCCGTCGGCTTGCGGCTCAGCCTTGCTGCGCAGCATGCCAAGGTCGGTGCCGCAGTGGGGCTCGGTAAGGCACATGGTGCCGGTCCATTCGCCGGAGACCAGCTTGGGCAGGTAGAGGGCCTTCTGCTCCGGAGTGCCATGCTCATGGATGCACTCGTAGGCGCCGTGCGACAGGCCGGGGTACATGGTCCATGCCTGGTTGGACGAGTTCAGCATCTCGTAAAAGCAGTTGTTGACCACAATGGGCAGGCCCTGGCCGCCGAATTCCGGGTCACAGGAGAGTGCAGGCCAGCCGGCCTCGACGTACTGCTTGTAGGCTTCCTGGAAGCCCGCCGGCGTCTTGACGGTGTGGGTTTCCTTGTCCAGGTGGCAGCCCTCGCGGTCACCGGAATGGTTCAGCGGGAACAGGACCTCAGAGCAGAACTTGCCGCCCTCTTCCAGCACCTGGTTGATGATGTCCTTGTCAATTTCCGCGTGGGCGGGCAATTGCTTGAACTCATCTTCAACCTTGAGCAGTTCGTGCAGAACGAACTGCATGTCACGCAAGGGAGCGACGTATTGACCCATGTTATATCTCCTGACGGCTAATTAGGCTGTCTTCTTGACAGCGGTTTTGGGGTTCGGTTTTGCAGCCGGCTGGTCGGCCGGTTGCAGATTCGTATAACTCTTGATCAGTCGTTCGAACCCGGCTTCGGCGCGGTTCACGCTGCCGGGCAACTTCAGGAAACGTGCGTCGTGGTGCAGCGCAAGGATCAGGCCGTACATTTCGAATACGAGTTGGTCGGGATCGGTATCGGCCGCCAGATGGCCCATCTCGATCGTCTGTACCACGCAACGGCGCAAGGCGTTCTTCCATGCGCGCACCATGCCGGCGAGTTCCTCGCGGATCGCGCCCGGACGGTCGTCGTATTCGACGGCGCCACTGATGTAGATGCACCCGGACGCAATTTCGACCGACACGCGCTTGACCCAGCGGGCATACATCGTCTGGAGACGAGGCAAGCCACGAGGTTCCTTCATGCTCGGATAGAACACTTCCTGTTCGAAGTGATGGTGGTACAACTTGACGACTTCGATCTGCAAATCTTCGCGTGAACCGAAATGCGCAAACACCCCGGACTTGCTCATGTTCATCTTGTCTGCAAGCAGACCGATGGTGAGCCCTTCCAGCCCCGTACGGCTGGCAATGTCCAGCGCCACGTCAAGAATCGCAGCGCGGGTGAGTTCGCCTTTACGCATCAATTTGGGTGTCGAATCAGTCATGTTAGTTGCCACGGTAATGCCCTATCAAAGAATCAAAAAAACAGCGCGGTCGAACTGAAGCGAACGCTCGTACTATTATCCACCGCAGTATAAATGTCAAACGGGAACTTAGAGGGGCGATTCTAGTGACCACTTCGGCCTTGATCCGCAGGGAAACGTCGCCTTGCGGAAAGATCCGGGAGAGCGATACGCCCGCGTGAAACCGGCTAGGTTGTGCGCTAGAGCTTGTCCAGTTGCCGCCTGTCGCGTTTTGTCGGTCGCCCCTTGATGGTTTCGCCTGGTTCGCGGAACAGCTTTCGTTGTTCTGCCTTCTTTTGCCGTTCCGCGATGCTGCGTTCGGTTTCCGCATAGAGAGTCTGCGCGACCGACGCCGGTCCGCGGGTATCCGACAAGCCTTCGACCACCACCTCCCATTCGGTGGAGCCGTTGTCGATCTCCAGCAGGTCGCCCACCTTCACGCTGCGCGCGGGTTTGATGCGCTCGCCGTTCAGGCGCACCTTTCCGCCATCCACAGCATCGGTCGCCATCGAACGGGTCTTGAAGAATCGTGCGGCCCAAAGCCACTTGTCGATGCGGAAGGAATCGCTCATCTGTATTTTTCTGCAACAAACTCCATTTTATAGTCTGGTCGTGCTTTTTCTATCATGCGCTGCAATATATGTCGTTGTTTTTGAATCTGATTCAAAAAGTGGGTCGCAAAACTTGTCCATAATATAAGACCCGCGCTCCTCCCTGAAACGGACCACACCGTGGCGACTGACGACCAGCACTCGGCGCACCTCAGATCCCTGCTCGCCGCCACTGCGCGCAAGGATGCCGGCGCCTTCCGTTCCCTGTACGAAGCTACTTCGGCGAAACTGTTTGCGTTCGCGCTACGTATATTGAACAAGAGAGAGCTGGCGGAAGAAGTGTTGCAGGAAAGCTTCGTGAACATCTGGAACAATGCTTCCAGTTACCAGTCCAGCCTCGCTGCGCCGATGACTTGGATGACCACCATCGTGCGCAACAAGACCTTCGACCTGCTGCGGCGCCTGGACGATGCCGTGGAAATCGATGCCGACACCTTCGACAAGGAAGTGATGAACGCCCTGGAAAGCACCAATCCGACGCCAATCGAGGCGCTGCAGATGAGCGGCGATGCGAAGGCGCTGGCGCGCTGCCTGTCGAAACTGGAAGGCCTGCACCGCCAGGCCATCGCGCTGGCGTTCTACCACGACCTGTCCCACAGCGAGGTTGCCGAGCAGATGAAGCTGCCAATGGGCACCGTCAAGACCTGGATTCGACGCGGCCTCGAACGGCTGCGCCTGTGCCTATCGAAGCTGGAGGGCGCATGAACCTCGGGCAGCTCAGGAACAACGACGCACTGCGAGAGAAACTCGCCTCTGAATACGTGTTTGGCACCCTGCGGGGCGGAGCACGCCGCCGCTTCGAGGAATGGCTGAAGGAGGACGCAGCCTTGCGCCGCTCCGTTGCTGAATGGCAGGACCGGCTGTATCCGATGGCAGAATTCGCTCCAGTCGCGCTGCCGTCGCCGCAGGTATGGCAGGCGATCGAAAAGCAATTGAACCTGCAAGGTGCCGCTCCACGGTCAGGCAGACGCTCATTCTGGCTGGGCCTGCGCGAAGACCTCGCATTCTGGCGCGGGCTAGGCATGGCATCCACGACCGTCGCAGCAATCCTCGCGACCGTCCTCCTGACCAGACAGTTCGAGCCGTTCGTTCCTGCCGCCACCTATGTCGCCACCCTTGCCGACGACAAGGCCCAGCCCACGATGGTGATTACCGGCGACGCAAAGCGGCGCCAGCTGACCGTAAAAGTGATTGCGCAACCGGCGGTTGCCGCCGACAAGAGCCTGGAACTCTGGGCCATCCCGAAAGACGGCACGCCGCGCTCTCTGGGCCTGGTGGCTGCCGGCGATACGGTGACCCTGCCCTTGCCGGAAAACACTACGCCGGAGAACACACCGGTGCTGGCGATCAGCCTCGAGCCGAAAGGCGGCTCGCCGAATCCGAATGCCCCGACCGGTCCGGTCCTGTACAAGGGTGCGTGGGTAGAAATCTGACGCCGCCACAAGCGCGATCACAGGAAGGGAGCATGCCTGGGTGCGAATGGTGCACAATGATCTCGCCGCGGGTGCCTGCGCGGTTTGCGCATTCATGCGCCACAGGTGTGAAGGTGCGCATCACTCGCCAGCGTACGGTCGGAAGAAATCGCCCGACACAGTGGTGCGGACATAGCAGCCGGAGTAACGACCGGTCATCCGCGGTCTGCCTCTCGAAAAGAAAAAAGCCACCGGTTCATTCCACGGTGGCTTTCCTGTTCCGGCTTTCTTCAGAACTCTTCCCATTCCCCTCCGGCAGCGGCGTGCACCTTCGGGACGCGCCGTTCACGCGGTGCGCTAGCGGAAGCTATCTTTACGCCCCGCCGGCTAGCAGACGCAGCCGCCCGCGCCTTCTGCGGCGCCTTTGCGACTGTCACCGCATGCGAGGCCGAGAGCTTGAAGACGCCGACCATATGCGCGAGGTTGCCCGCCTGCTCCTGCATCGCTTCGGATGCCGCAGCAGCCTGCTCCACGAGCGAGGCATTCTGCTGCGTCACCTGGTCCATCTGCGAGATCGCCAGGTTGATCTGCTCGATGCCAGCAGTCTGCTCATTGCTGGCAGCGGCGATTTCGCTCACGATGTCAGTCACACGCTTCACGCTCTCAACGACTTCCTGCATGGTGTCGCCGGCATGGTTGACCAGGTCTGCGCCGGTATGCACCTTTTCGACCGAGTCGTCGATCAGCGCCTTGATCTCCTTCGCTGCCGCGGCCGAGCGTTGGGCGAGGTTGCGGACCTCGCCCGCCACGACGGCGAAGCCGCGGCCCTGCTCGCCTGCGCGCGCCGCTTCCACTGCGGCGTTCAACGCGAGGATGTTGGTCTGGAAGGCGATGCCGTCGATGACGCCGATGATCTCGACGATCTTGCGCGATGATTCATTGATTGCACTCATCGTTTCGACCACCTGCGCGACCACTGCACCGCCGCGGGTCGCCACCTCGGATGCGGACGAGGCGAGCTGGTTGGCCTGGCGGGCGTTGTCGGCGTTCTGCTTCACGGTGGAAGTCAGCTCCTCCATCGAGGACGCCGTTTCTTCCAGCGAACTGGCCTGCTGCTCGGTGCGCGACGACAGGTCCTGGTTGCCGGCGGCGATCTGGCCGGACGCGGTGGCGATGGTTTCCGTGCCGTTACGGACTTCGGAGACGATCTTTTCCAGGCTGTCGTTCATGTTCTTTAGCGCGCGCATCAGACGGCCCGTCTCGTCATTCGATTGCGCCTCGATCCGCTGCGTCAGGTCGCCCGCCGCGATGCCGCCAGCCAGGTCGACGGCCTTTTCCAGCGGACGTGAAATCGAGCGGATCAGCCAGATGCAGACAAACCACGCCATCGCCAGGCCGAACAGGATGCCGGCAATGCAGCTGTTGCGCACGAATACATAGTGCGCTTGCGACTCTTCGTACTCCCTCTTGCTCACTTGAAGCTGGAGGGTGATGAGCTTGTCGACATTTTCGCGCGCAGGCTGGAACAGCTCGTTCATGCTGCCATGCAGGAGTTCGGTCGCCTTGCCGGTATCCTGTGCGCGCAGCGCCGCGAGCGCGGGTTGCAGCGCCTCCGTGACGAACTTCTGACGCTTTTCGACGAAGTCGTCGGCAAGCCGTTTCTCTTCGGGTGTCAGGTGGGTCGCCATATACTCGCCCCACAACTTGTTTGTCTGTTGAATATTTGACTCCACGTCGGCCGCGTACTGCCCGAGCAGTTCCACTTTGCCGGTGACTGCCTTGGCGACAGCCAGCTGGGTCCTGTTGAGCAGACGGATCACTTGGTCGAGTTGGCCGAGAGCAACGAGCCGGTCGTCGTACATCGACTTCATCGAACCGTTGGCGTTGCCGAGGCTGACGACGCCAATGACGCCGCCAATCACGAGCTGCACCGACAGGAGGCCGATCACGAAGACCAGCCGTGTTTTGATCGATAAATCCTTGAACATGCGTTTCCCCTCCCTGTGTTATCAGCGCTGCTTCTTGCCGACAACGACCGAACGCACGCCTTTGATTGATGAATCTGTCTCCCCTCAGCGGCAATCGACATTCGTGCCGGGAGGTTTATCCGGTAGGTGTCCTCTACCTTCGCCGCGTGCCCGCGTCTGTCTTTCGTCGCGACGGCGCATGTCGGCGACCAGCGGCACAAGCGCCCGATGGCTGGCCACTGCGGCCACACGGTTGCGCACACCGAGCTTCTTGAAAATCGCGTGCACATGGTTCTGCACGGTCGCTTCGCTGCGCGAGAGCTTTTCGGCGATGGCGCGATTGGACATGCCGGTCGCCATCAGCGTCAGGATCTCCTGCTCGCGGCGCGTCAGCGTGGTGGAACGCTGCGGCGTCTCCGCCAGCTGGTCGCTGTTGTGATGGAAAAGACGCGTCAGGGTCTGGTGCAGGTAAGGCATGAGCATTTCCAGTTTGAACGCATGCCGCCCGGTGAGCACCCCTGGAATCTGGCCGAAGCTGAAATAGGTCCCGCCCTGTCCGCCGACATCCAGGCAACCGAAGGCTGCGAGGTTGGTCAGCCCGACCGCCGCGATGTTGGCATTCTCCTGTGGCGTCAATCGCCCCTGCATATCGGCGGTATTGATGATCTGCGCACGGTACTGCGACAGCCAGCGGCGTACGATGCTGCGCTCGCGGCAGCTGGTAAGGCGGTCGAAACGCTGCAGGCAGGCTTCGGGACAGTTGACGCCGATAAGGTGGTGGATGCGGATTTCTTCGCCAAAGATCTGGCCGACTGCACATACCATGACTTCATGCGGAAAGTAGGTACGAACCGGACCGGCAATCCATTCCTTGAAATCGGCAATAGAGGCAACGGCGAAACTGCTTTCGGCGACCGTCAATAATGCACGTTTTTCAACGTCGTTCAGCGAATACTGCGAATAGATCATGGCGATGAGTGTTGAGGATAAGATGCCATGCGGCAATGAATGGAACCATCTATTTTTTGAGGAGTGTTGTGCCGGCGCATCGAGACTGAACGCGGGCAGCGCCGGAACAAGGAACTATTGCCAACGAGAGAAGAAAAACTCACAACGCTGGTGCCGTCCTACCACACCCCGCGTGCAACGAGATGTGCGCCCAGCAGCAACAGGCCGGCGAAGAAGACCACGCGAAAACGTTCTGCATGCACCCGCGCGCGTACCCACTGCCCGCCGAACATGCCTGCGAGCGCAGGCGCAAGCGCCAGCAATGACGACGCGGCGACGGACGGCCTGAAGGTGCCGTCGGCAACCAGGACGCTGCCCAGCGCGACCGTCGACACCGTAAACGACAGGCCCAGCGCCTGCACCAGCTCGTCCTTCTTCATGCCCAGCGCCTGCATGTAGGGCACCGCGGGAATCACGAACACGCCGGTGGCCGCGGCAATCACGCCCGTCGCTACACCTACCACCGAGGAACACCAGCGCTCCATGCCGGCGGGGACGGAAAACTGCCGGGCGCTCAAGCCGAGCAGTGCGTACGCGACCAGCGCCGCACCGAGGAATGCGCCGGCATAGGCATTCGAGCCGGTACCGAGCCACAGCGCGCCCACCCAGGTACCGATGAAGAAACAGGACAGCATCGGCCACAGGCGCCGCACCAGGGGAAGGAAGGCGGGGCCGACCGCCAGTTGCCACACGTTCGTGACCAGCGAAGGCACGACCAGCAGCGCAGCAGCCTGCGCCGGCGCCATCACCAGGCCAAGCAAGCCGATGGCCACCGTCGGCAACCCGAGTCCGATGACGCCCTTGACGAACCCCGCAAGCAGGAAAGTCAGGGCGACGGAAACAGCGAAGATGTCTGGCGAATCGAACATGGCCGCACTACCGGCTTACCGTCCCGTGCTGGCCGGCGGATGAAGCTGCCGGCGTTTGCGCCGACGGCTTCGCTTTCAGGCGCGTGATACCGAACATCACCAGCGCCAGCCCGGCCAGCTGCAGCAAGGACATCGATTCCCCGAGCAGCAGCCATGCGGCAAACACGGTCAGCACCGGCCCCATCGTACCGATCGCGGCAGCCTGCCCGGCACCAAGCCGCTGGATGGCGAGCGACAGCCACCACACCGGCAGCACGGTCGAGAACACCGCCATCATCAGCGCATGCGCCCACACCGCGGGCGGCAGCGTGGCAAGCGTGTGCGGCTGGCCGAACAGGAGGAAGTGCGCCAGCACGAGCACCGCCGATGCGCTGCCGGCCAAGCCGGCAAGGCGGGTCGACCCGATGCGGCTCACCATGTTGCCGGTGCCGTGGTAATACATTGCATACGTCACCGCACTGGCGAATACCCATGCGGCACCGGTAGCCACGTCGACGCCCTGCCCGCTCTGGTGCAAGTCGTGCGCGAAGGCAATCGCCAGGCCCGCGTAGCAGATCGACATCGACTGCCATGCCTGCCTGCCCGGCGGCTGGCGCATTACCCAGGCTTGCAGGAGCAGCACCAGCGTCGGATAGAGGTAAAGGATCATGCGCTCCAGCCCGGCGGTGATATAGGTCAGTCCGTAGAAGTCAAACAGGCTGGACAGGTAATAGCCGGCGCAGCCGAGCATCCACACCCGCGTGACATCCCCGCCGCTCAGGCGCGCCCCCCCCTCGCCGCGGGTGCGCAGGATCAGCCAGAGGAAAAGCGGCAGCGCAAACCCCATGCGCATCGCCAGCAGTGTCACGGCATCGACCGGCGCCGCCGCGTAGGCCAGCTTGACGAACACCGCCTTCATCGAGAAGCCGGCGGCGGCAAGCACCGCATACAGGCGTCCGTCGTGAAGCCAGCGAGTGAGATGCAGGGACATGGTGCGCGTCATGGCTTGCCTTTTATCTTGAACCAAGCCTTATTCTGCCGCGTAGCCAAAACGGCTAAAATGCGTATTTTCTGTACTCGCCCTTCTCCGGAGGCGAAACCTTGCATTTCGACCTGACAGACCTGCGGCTGATCGTCGCGATCGCCGATGCCGGCAGCCTGAGCCGCGCGGCTGCGGAGTTTCCGATCGCCTTGTCGGCCGCCAGCAACCGGCTCCGCCTGCTGGAACAGCGACTGGGCATGCCCCTGTTCAGCCGCCATGCGGACGGAATGGCGCCCACGTCGGCTGGCCGGATCGCGCTGGACCATGCGCGACGTGTGATTACAGAAGCACAACAATTGGTGCAGGCCATCGATGCCCTGACCGGCAGGCAGCGCGTCAGCGTGCGCCTGGCGGCGAATACGGTGGCCAACAGCACCTTCCTGCCGCCGGCGCTCGGTCCCTTCCTCACCGATTTCCCCGAAGTCGATCTGCAGGTGGAAGAACGCGCAAGTCAGGACATCCTGCATGCGGTGCAGGCCGGGGACGTCGACATCGGCGTCCTCGACGGCAACATCCCGATGCACGATGTCGTGTCCTTGCCATTCCGTCATGACCGGCTGGTGCTGTTCGTGCCGGAACACCATGCGCTGGCGGCACGCGGTCACTGCCTGTTTCGTGATGCGCTGGGTTACCCGTTCGTCGGCATGCCGGCGGAACGCGCGATGCAGCGTTTCGTGGAAGAGATGGCCACCCTGCTCGGCAAGCCGCTGACGATGCGCGTGCGCGCGCCGAGCTTCTTCGCGATTGCGCAACTGGTTGCGCAGGATGTCGGGGTGGCCGTGCTGCCCGAAGCGGCCGCCCAACGGCACGCCGGCGCACTCCCGGCCGCGATCGTCACGCTCGACGACGCGTGGGCCACACGGGAATTGCGGCTGTGCGTGCGCAGCCTGGAAGGATTGTCGGCGCAAGGACGCCAGTTGGTCACGTACCTGACCGGCGCACAGGCGACTTAGGCGTTCCCGGCGCCCTTGCCCTTCTCCTCAGTGCAACTGTGAAGGACCGGTAGCATCTCCCGCATCGTCAACCAACGCCCCGCTGGAAATCACCTCACCGATCGTCGCTTCCTGGTACCAGGTCTGCACCTGCTGCAAATGCGCGCGCTCTTCATCCAGCGCAACCGTGAAGTCGGTGATCAGCGAAGTCTGTCCCTGGTCCTCGGCCAGCGCGATCAGCATTTCCCAGCCGGCGTTATCCGTGAGCTCGGCGACCAGGATCGCATGCAGGGATTGCGCGACCGTGGTCCTCGGGTCGGTGACGACTTGCATCAGGCCCATCGATTCGACGCCGACAATGTCGGCACAGGGCGTCTGCGACGTCGGATCACCGCCGAGCGTCTCGATCGCGTCGGCGATGATCGCAAAATGCCGCGCCTCGTCCTGCCGGATCTTCTGCAGGTCGGCCATGGTCATGCTGGTCGAGCCGTCCTGCAGAGTTTCGAACTTGGTGATCAGCGCGTCGTAGAGACGCGCACCGGTGCGCTCGAAGGCGAGGCGTTCGCCCAGCTTGTCGAGCAAGAGCTGCGGCTGGTCGCTGGTCAGCATCGACACACCGGTCGTCATCGCCCCCTTCACCGAGGCCGGCAAAGGGACCGAACCGATGGGATCGGACTCGGCGATATAACTGCTGCGCATGTCGGCGAGCGCGCTGTCATCGCCCGGCGTTGCCGGCGTCATCGACGGCGGCGTGCCCTGCATTGCGCCTGCATCGAAAGGTGACATCTGCATGCCGGTGCGGTTCATGCCCATGGGGATTTGCTCTTTCATTGCTGCTCCTTGCTGTCTCGTTCTGAAGATCGCGCTATACGGCGACCGCGACCTTCCGGTTCAACTCTGTGCCCGGCGTCCAGATGTAGCCGCCCGCCACGGATTCGCTCGGCGATCCGTCGGAGTTGATGTGCGTGCGGTAAGCGATCGATGCCTGGCTTTCCTGCGACTTGTTGACGAACTGGGTGC